>OLNX01000405.1_pt1 | contig 45152 bp, 37 predicted proteins | sample 1672611 | NCBI WGS metagenome assembly OLNX01 (sample SAMEA3136705, study PRJEB25190) | human gut metagenome | reverse complement strand
GGCATAGGCGGGAGTGCGCGCTGGCGAGGTTCGTCAGCGCATTTTCATTTCTGCCAGATCACCGCTGGTTTTCTTGGAAAACCGGCGATTTTTTGTATGGGAGGACTACGCCTATGTCCAACAGAAATCCCCGCGAGAGGTTCGACTACAAAAGCTGGTTTGAGCGTAATGTGGCCAAGCGCACCGTGGCGGCGCTGGAAGCCCGGGACGCGGCCTTTGCCGAGAAACACGCGGACACGCCGCTGGCACATTTGGCGCAGTACGTCCGCAATCGGGCCGAGCTGCTGCGGCACACGCCTGTCCCCTGCGAGATAGACGGCGGCACGTTTATCGAGGAGCGCTTCGGCAGTTGGGAGGCGGCGCTGGAGATGGCGCACCTGCGTCCACCTGTGAAAGAGCCGAAGCTGAAGAACACGGAGCGCTATAAGAAAGAAAAGGCCGTGCAGGAGCCGCTGTTCTACGAGGAATCCGAGCGCAGGAAGAAAGAGAAGCGGGCCAAGGCCGCCAGCCATGCGGCACAGCAGGCACGGCTGAAAGAGAAAAAGCGGCTGGAGCGCGAGAAAAAGGAAGAACGCGACGCTATTTCTCGCCAGCGTGAGATCGAGAAAGCGGCCAAAGCCGCGGAGCAGGAGGTGTCCTGCTGAGTTACCCTTGTCAAGCCGAGACAGTCTGAACGGAGACTGTCAGCTTTCCATAAGGGTGGGAGGGGAAAAGCCGCCCCTCCCACCTCCTCTCTTTGTTGAACGGCAAAACCAAGACCACATACAAAAATAAATATGTTTCCTGCCCCTTGCGGGGCAGGAAATGAAAAGAACACGCCCCACCTGCGGGGCGAGAAATAGGAATAGGAGCAAACACACATGATCTCTTTGAGTGAAATACTGCATACCATCGCGCAGGCGCTGCTGATCCCCTGCCTCATCATACTGATCGTACTGATGGCCGGGGCCGTCTGGCAGATCGGCGACATCGTGGTGGAGTTCATCGCGGAGCGCCGCAAGCATAAGTGCGAAGTGCCCCAGCTGCTGCGTGACGTACATACCGCGGGTGCGGACGGCCTTGCGGACCTGATCGAAAACAGCGGCCTGCTGCGGCGGCAGAAGAAGGCCCTGCTGGAGCTGGCAGAGAGCCGCAACCTGCCCAAGGACACCCTGACGGCATTGGCGGAGCGCCTGCTGGCCACGGAGGAAGCGCGGAACGCCCGCACCACCTCCGTCACCGACATGATCGCCAAGCTGGGCCCCATGTTCGGCCTGCTGGGTACGCTGATACCCCTGGGCCCCGGCATCGTGGCGCTGGGACAGGGCGACACGGTGACGCTGTCGGAGTCCATGAACGTGGCGTTCGACACCACCATCGCCGGCGTCATCAGCGCGGCGGTGGCCAGCGTCATCTCCCACATCCGCAAGCGGTGGTACAACGACGATATGGTGTCGCTGGAAACGCTGATGGAGGCAGTTTTAGAGGAGGTCACGGCAGATGTTGAAGGGTAAGTTTTCCTCCCGCCGTCATGTGACGGAGGAAGTGGACGCCATGGCTGGCGTGGCGAATCTGGCGGACGTGATGCTGGTGTTCGCCTGCGGGTTGATGGCGGCGGTCATTCTGAACTGGAACGTGGACCTGAGCAAGACTCGCGTGGAAATTCTGCAAAGGGAGCAGATGCAGGAGCTGGACAACGCGGAGGAGATGGAGCAGGACATCCAGTCCTCCAGCAGCTTCGAGCAGAAGGGCACGGTGTACGAGGATCCGGAGACCGGGAAGCTGTATGTGGTGATGCCGAAAAGCGGCAACTGAAAAAGTTTTTACATAGATACGTTCAACAGAGAGAGGAGAAAACACATGAAGAAACGGACAAGCAAAATGTCCCGGCGCATCGTGAGCCTGCTGATGAGCATAGTGCTCACGCTGACGCTGGTGACCCCCGCGGCGTTTGCCACGGAGGTGGTAGACGACAGCGGCACGACCATCGTCGAGGGCGGCGCTGGTACAACTGGCACCACCCCCAGCGGGGACGCCGGGAATGGCGGCAGCGGCGACGTGAGTACTCCCGCTGGCGGCAAGGACAGCGAGGACAAGAACACCGAGGACGCCAACAAGCCCGATGAGGATAAGAAGGGCGAAGAAAACCCCGATGGGGATAAGAAGGACGAGGCTCCCGACGAAGATAAAAAGGACGAGGAAAATAAGGACGAGCAGCCTGCCGAGGAGATCGACACGCTGGAGGACGAAGGCGAAAACGCGGTCGATGCGGTCACTGTCTGGGACGGCTCGACTGCAACACAATTCGCCGATGGTACTGGTACGGAGTCTGATCCCTACCAAATCAGCACCGGTGCGGAGCTGGCATGGCTGGCGGCACAGGTCAATGCGGGTACAAACTATTCTGGCGAATATTTTACGCTGACGAGTGACATTCAACTGAATGAACTGGACGAAAATGGTATGCCAAAAGCTGCCGAAGGTCAGACTGGGCCATATCAGTGGACACCTATCGGCGTGTATGTTGATGGAAGGAAGAATGACAAACCGTTCTCCGGAACATTTGACGGCAACGGTCATACCATCTCCGGCCTGTATATCAACAGCATGATGGCAAACGGCCAGGGCCTGTTCGCGGTGCTGGGCGCCGGCGGCACGGTGCAGAACCTTATCGTTACCGGCACGGTGCATACACCCTACGGCGATGTCGTGGGCGGCATCGCGGCAAAGAGCAGCGGCAAGGTATGGAACTGCGGGTTCTACGGCGATGTGCGGGCGGACACATGGCTGTCTACCGTCGGCGGCGTGGTAGGCGAGGGTAATGCCAACAACTGCTGGTACTACCAGACGACTGACGATAAAGAACCGGGGACAGCCGGTTCCTATCCCACCAACAGCTATCAGAATGTGTCTAATGGTGTAAATGGGACATATATCAATGATGACTTTGCCGCTGCCGTGGCGGAGAAGCTGAATCCTGCCGCGTTTGAAAAGGGCTGGAAGCTGTGGCGGGCGGAGGCCGGCGAGAACGCGAAGCCCTATCCGGTGTTTTCTGAACAGAATACAAATGACATGGTATTTGTCAAACTGCAGCCGTATGTGAAGTATGGCATGAACTCCGGGCTGTTCGGCAAGGTGACATTTGACGGCGGCGGCACCTCCGTGCTGGTGAAGGTTGGCACGAAGCTGACGCTGAAGGCGAATGGTGTGACGGACGCATTCTATACCACGGAGTCGGGGAAAAGCTATACGACTACGAACGATCTGAAAAAGTTTTCTGAGGGGTATACGGTGGACGCGAGCGACGGCGGCAAGGTCGTGACATTGTACTACGGCTCGGCAAACGAATTTACCGCCACGGCGCTGGAGAGAGCGTTCTATTACGATGCGCTCAACTACACCATCAAGAGCATTACCTATAAGGACGAGAACGACGAGAATAAAACGGCGTCCGCAGAGGAGGTGTTCCAGACCTTTGCCGGACTGGTCAATAAGGGAGTCGACTTTAAGGGTAAGACCGTCAATCTCGGTGCGGATATTGACCTGAGCGACATCGAGTGGACGCCTGTCGGCACGGCGGATCATCCGTTCCGGGGCATATTTACCGTAAGTGCGAAAAGTGGAAAGTATTACACCATTTCCGGGCTGCAGGTGAAAGAGGGCTTTGCCAACGCGGGCCTGTTCGGCGTAGTGGACGGCGGCACGATCCAGTATGTGACCATTACCGACAGCACGAAGACCGAGGAAACGGCAGACGAGAGCGGGGAGACGACGCCGGTTGAAAAGACGATCCCGGCGGGCAACGTAAACGGCAAGGGCAACACGGGCAGCATCGTGGGCTGGCTGAAGTCCGGCAAGGTGGAAAGCTGCATGTCCACCGCGACAGTGAAGGGCAGCGGGAATACCGGCGGCCTGGTGGGCCTGGTGGGCGCCGAGACCGTGGGCGAGACTGCGTTCGTCGGCACCGTGAACGGCAGCTATTACTACAACGAGGCGCGCGTCGGAGTCCCGGCAGCCGGAAAGGTGCTGGAGGGCAGCGCGATCAACAAGAGCTTCTATCTGGCGGAAACATCCACCTTCGGCAGCACGGCCGATGAAAACGGTGAGAACGGCGACACCGGCGCCCGGACGGCGGAGGAATTTGCCGCCGGCCGCGTGGCCTGGGAGCTGAAGAACAGCAACAGAAACAGCAAATGGGGCTGCTTGGAGGGCGATCTGCGGCCGCGCCTTGGCGGCAGTGTCAAGCCGGTGGAGCTGAAGGTGTATGCCAAAGATAAAGATGCGATACCGGCAGGTGTCACGCTGGAGATACAGCTCAGCGATAAAAACAGCGGCGACAAGCTCCGGCAGCTGAACGACGACGACGGCACGGTGTATGCATATGTCAAGCAATACGCAAATGTGAAAATGTCCTGGACACTGTCCGGCCCCACAGGCACACAGGTCATGTTTGAGCCTTCCGGCGCGGTGAGTAATCGGGAGGGCAACAGCGGCTGTGTATATGTCTCGGATAACGTAAGCATCCAGTATTACTTCATCGGGGCGGATATAAGCTGGTACAACAAAGAAACGATTGCGAAGAAAGCGTATACCATCAAAACGCCGGCGGAGCTGAACGGCCTTGCCCTGCTGGTCAACGGCAAGGTCGGCAAGAATGAGACATTCGAGGGTTGGACCCTGACGCTGGGGAACGACATCAGTCTGAAGGGTTACGACTGGACACCCATCGGTGACTATTATAGTTTCAAGGGTGTTTTTGACGGCGGCGGTCATTCGATCACCGATCTGCAGATAGACGTTACTCTGAACAGCGGCGACAATGGGGCTTGGGGCTTGTTCGGAAAGCTGGGCGACAATGCTAAGATCGAGAACCTGACTGTCGATGGCAGCGTGACGGTCATAGGCAAACAGATTGGCTGCAACGTGGGCGGCATTGTCGGCTATATTTACAAAGGGGCCACAGTGGAGCATTGCCGTAATCTGGCCAATGTGACGGCCGAGGCTAATTCTTCTACAGTGCCGCAAGCAGGCGGTATTGCCGGATATAACGAAGGCGGCACCATTAAAAACTGTCTGAATGAAGGCAAGGTCACGATCAAGGGCACAGACCTGAGTAGAAAGATGTATGCCGGCGGTGTGGTTGGCAACGCTGTAAACGGCAGCGTGGAGTATTGCTGGAACTACGGCACTGTGGACGCCAACGGTGTGACGCTGGCAGCAAATGCTCCCGCATATTTATCCCGGCTTGTCAGCGGTATTGCCGGCTTCAGCAAGGTTCTTAACTGCGCCAACTTCGGCGAGGTCAAAGCAGGAAACGGCGGCGTTTCCGCGAGCGGCATCGGCGGCCTGGTGACCAACAGCTACAACCTCGGCACGGTGACCGGCGCAGCGGGAAAGACCTACGGCATCAGCAGCGACACGGTGGTCAACAGCTATACCATCGATCTCGACACGGGCGTCGGTATCTACGTAAAGAACAGTGAGAGCGAGGTCGAGGCCGAGCGGTCCCAGAATATCACGATAACCACCGGAACGGACGGCGAGAAGACCACCTATACGATCGGTGAGAAACCGCTGGTGGATGTGCTGAATAAGGCCTGCACAGACATAGCCGACGCGAGCCTGTGGACGAACAAGGTGGATGCGCCGTGGAACCCCGTGCATGTCACGCAGTGGAACGGCGAAGACACTCCCGGCGCGCCCGGTAAGGTGACCGTGACCTACTATAGCAACATGACCGGCAGCGACACCGGCAAGGTGGAGAGCGCTGTCCTGAAAGAGAGCACGTCGCACACCTTCACCCTGAAGACGGCGGATGATCTGAACTTCCGGAATGAGAACGGCAGGTTCCTGGGCTGGGCCCTGTCGGCGGAGGGCGCAGTAGCGTACCCGTATAAAGACGGCGACTTTACCGGCGCGAAGATGGTCACGGTAAGCGAAGCAGAGAGGAACGTGAATCTCTACGCTGTGTGGGAACAGCTGTGGACAGGCACCGGCACGGAGGCTGACCCGTATAAGATCAGTACCCTGGACGATCTGAAGGACTTGCAGAAGCAGGTCAATGAGGGATATTATCAGTACGCCGACAAGTGGTTTGCCCTGATGGGCGATATCGACATGAAGAATGAGCTGTGGAAGCCCATTGGTACCAGTGAGTCCCATAAGGATGCGGTCGATCCCGACAGGCGGGGCGAGCTCTCGAATTTTGCCGGCAATCTGGACGGCAATAATTTTACCATCAAAAATCTGAACGTCGAAGGTGCCAAGGGTGAGCAGTATGTCGGACTGTTTGGTTTTGCAACAGGCAGCAATGTCCGAACATTCAAGGATTTGGTGCTGAAGGGCAGCGTTGAAATTGAAGAAAATACCAGCACAGGTACCTCTTGGTGCGCCGGCTTGATTGCCTGCGCCGAAAATGGCAACGGACCGGGCGTTATTCTGGATAACATCACCGTTGATATTAACATCCCGCGCGCCGCTTATTCCTTTACAGCCGGTATCGTCGGCCGTGGCGTGACGCAGGCGACCAAGTGCAATGTCTACGGTTTTTTGGCCGGCGGCAGCGGTCTGACCGACTATAATCGAGTGTCAGGCACCTTCATCTTTGAGACGGCCATGGAAAATTGCCACAATTACGCGACGATCAATGGCCACGTGGCTGTCGGCCTGTGGGGTGGTGAGACCGGTAAGGTCGTAAACTGCAGCAACTCCGGAAATCTCACTGCGACAGGGGAGAACTCTTATGGAGTCCACAATTCTGGATATGCCGCAGGCATTGCCTACAAGGGGCAGTTTGACAATTGCATGAATGACGGCACTGTTGCGAGTACGAACGGCTCCGCGTTTGGCATTGCCTATAGCGGCACTGCAGAGCACTGCAGGAATATCGGCAGTGTCTCCGGCGCGCTCAACACATACGGAATCGTCGGGGGTGGAAGCTCATCATTCTGCTATAATCTGGGCCAGATTACGGCAAAAAACGGCAAGGCGTACGGCATCGGAGGCAGCGCCAACTACAGCTTTACCTATAATGAGAAGACACCTGTGGCGCTAAACGTAGCCGGCAGCAAAAATGATACTGGCTATTATCTGTCTGATAAGGAGTTGTCCAGCGGCGGCATCTGGGCCACTAAGGACGACTTCGCCAGCGGCAAGGTGGCCTGGGGTGTGGACGGCGGTGAAGGCGCACACAAGAATTACTGGACACAGGGTGCGAACAACTACCCTGTTCCTATCGGGAATGGGACGTCCACCAGCTACTATCGCGCCAAGGCTGAGTACGGCACTGGCGGTACGGTAACGCTGACACGCAGCGGCAATGAGGTAGCTACACGTTCCAGCACGGATGCAGTCTACGGACCTGCGGGTACCAGCGTGGCTGCTAAGGCCACGCCCAAGAATAACACCTTCAAACTGAGTAGTCTGACGTTGGATCTGATGAGTACGGGTAAGCCCACGACACTGGAGAATGGCGGCGACTTCCATTTGGGTGAAGCCAATGCAGTGGTCAAAGCGGAATTTACAGGGAATTCCGGTGGTGGCGGCGGTTACTACTACGGCGGTACCGGCGATGGTACCGGCACCGGCGATAAGGACGACGAGGGCCTGCAGGACGGCCTGAACATGGACGTGGAGTACGACATCAAGGGCCTTGTGCTGGGCGCTTACGCCGAGTGGGGCTCCAACGGCGGGAACAAGTCCTTCCAGAAGTGGCTGGAAGAAAATCCCAACGTGGTCCGCGCTCTGCTGACCAACAGTCTGGACAACATGGCCACTGCAGCCGTGGGCAAGAAGACCGATGAGGCCAAGGATCTGGCGGCGCTGTTGCTGGCCAGTTTGAACGAGCACACCGGCGTGGACGGCAAGGACGGCGATACCATCGCCAAGGCGCTGCAGAAATACATCGACTCCGGCAGCGATGAGGTGTTCAGCGCGTGGCTGACCGGTGGCGGCGGCATGGCCAGCGGTACCTATGAGAGTATCTACGGCCAGTACGCCAGCAGCCTTGCGGCACTGGCAGACCGTCTGTACAGCAAGTGGGAGGCCAGCGGCACGTCCATGACCTTCCCGGTGTGGCTGGATTCCCAGCAGGTGAGCATGGACAGCCTGTCCGAGAACGCGGACGAGCCGGACACCGACAACACCAACGATCCCCAGACCTCCGATGCCCCGGACGACGTGCCGGACGGACAGGATACCGAGGGCGGTGCCAGCGGTAACTCCGTGTGGGAGATCATCGGCACGGTGGTGCGTGAGAATCCCATCCTCGTCTGGAGCATCGTGGCTGTCATCGCGGCGCTGATCATCGTGGGCGCGGTACGCCGTTACCACAAGGTCAAGCGTGACGAGCATGACGAGAAATAATTAAACCTGATTACGCCGCGGGCGTAGTCTGCCGATTCGCGTGGGCGGAATTTCCGTCCACGCGAATACGGCTATATAAACGGAAGTAGGAGGGATGCCTCTGTGAAAAGAAAAGTACGGAATTGGACGGCGTTTCTGCTGGCGCTGGTGCTGGTATTCAGCATGATACCCGAAGCTTACGCAGCGGGATACAGCATCACCGTCAACGCCCCAACGGGAAATGATCTGCCCTATTGGGTGTTCGAGAAGGCGGGCATTGACAGCGCGGACGTGCTGAACCTGACGGCCAATGAGGGTCATACCCTGCCCGCAAGTAAGGTCGCCCGCGTATCGTTAGCCGTGGGTAAAAACAAAGAGGATGAAGCCTCCTGCGGCATCTCCATCAATGGGATGTACTATGTGCAGTCCGTGACGCTTGACCACCCGGATTTCTTCACCGGCACGGTGGAGATACAGGTGGGTAAGGACGCCCAATGGAGCGAGGAAACATGGGGTAGCATCACGCCGGTGGAGAGTTCCAACATCATTGGCCGCGTGCAGTTCAAGAACGGTACATTCACCGGGGATGTGAGCATCACAGTCAGCCCCATGACGGCGCAGCAGGCGGAGGCGGCGCAAAAGCAGAACCAACGACAGGTGGTGCCGCAGGGCAAATATACGGTGGCCCAGATCTCCGAGGCCATTCAGGGCATCATGGCGCAGAAGCGCGCTGTGCTGGGTTTGGAGGAGGGTGACAATTTGCTCTCCGGGGGCGAGCTGACCTATGCCGGCAGCTCCGCCACGGACTGGCTGCCTATCGGCCTGAGCCGCTGCGGTGTGGAGGATGACTATGACGCCTACCTCGCAGCGTTGCAGACCTACGTCGAGCAGAAGTACCGTGAGCCGGACAAGCTGGACCGGGTGAAGGCCACCGAGTGGCACAGAATTTCTCTCGCTGTGCTGGCCTGCGGCGGCGACCCCACCCATTTCGGCAAGGATGAAAACGGCAACGACATCAACCTCATCGCGGACGGCGTGTATGACCGCGGCAAGACCGTGGATATCGGCGCACAGGGCCTCAACGGCTGGCTGTGGGGGCTTATCACGCTGGACAGTATGAAGTACAACATCCCTGCAGGCTCGTCTTACACCCGCACGGAGATGATCAAGAAGATACTGTCCTTCCAGCTCCCCGATGATGGCTTCAACCTGCGGTTTGCACAAGGCAGCACCGCCGACCCGGACATCACCGCCATGGCGATACAGGCGCTTGCGCCGTATTATCGGAACTCCACCTTCAACGTGAAGGACCCCGTGGATAAGGCGCTGGACTGCCTGTCCAAATTGCAGCTGGACACCGGCGACTTCCGCAGCTGGGGTACACGGAATTCCGAATCCGTGTCGCAGATCATCGTATCGCTGTGCTCTATCGGTGTTGATCCACAGAACGACTCACGGTTCATCAAGAACGGCATCAACCTGTTGGACGCCCTGTTCTACTACCAGCAGGAGGACGGCGGCTTCGCCCACTCCTATGAGTCCGATCCCGGCAACCCCTCCGCCGTCCCCGGCGAGAGCAACAGCATCGCCACCGATCAGGCTTTGTTGGCGCTGGTGGCAGTCTGGCGGCAGGCGCAGGGTATGAGCATCCTGTACGATTTCCGCCCCGGCAGCGTGTCCGCCAAGATACTGACGCCGGAGGAGAGCGAGGTGTCCTTCGCGGGCAGCTACGAATTCACCGAGACCGACCAGCAGCAGGCGAACGCCCTGCCCAAAAAGCTGACCACGGAGGATGATGCCGAGGTAACGGCTCTGCTGAACAAGCTGAAAATGAGCCGCGATTTTGATGGCTATGATACCTACATGACCAAGCTGACGCAGGCAAAAGCCGACATAGACGCGCTGTACGCGGAGATAGAGAGCATAAATACGGACATCCAGGAACAGATCATCCCCATGACCGATCCGGGACTGGGTGAAAAGTCCACGGTGGACAGGCTGGTGAAGCGGTATAAGGCGCTGTCCGACCATGATAAGGAACTCATCCAGAACTGGGACGCCGTACTTGCTGTGAAGGTACAGACAGACGCGGCGCAGAGAGACCTGTTCCTCATCATCGGCGGCGTGGTGGTCGTCATGGTAGCCGTGACGGTAGTTGTCCGCCGCAGGAGGGAGAGCCAATGAAAAAGCATTTCACAAAACTTATAGTTGCCTTGCTGGCGCTGGCGATGCTTCTGCCCATCGTAGTACAGGCCGCCCCCACGGACGGCTGGACAGACGAGGCGGAGCAGGCGTATCAGACACTGACGGAAAAGGCCATCCAACAGGTCACGGAGAGCAGGGATTACCTGTCGCTTCCCATCCAGCAGAGGAATACTCGCGCGGTCTACGCCCTGTGGACCGCCGGCGCGGTTGTGCCGGAAGGCTTCTACGATGCATACTTGCAGTCTTTGGCGGGTTGGCTGGATATGGCGGCCCAGAATGGCCGGTGCGCCTATATCCCCACGGCTATCCGCACGGTGGCAGCTATGGGGCTGGATGTGACCGACTTCGCCGGCCACGACCTGCTGGACCCGCTGCGGAAGCCGGACATGATGACCGCGGATGAGGACCGGCTGAATATGCTGCTGGACCTGAGCTGCGCCGGTGAAGCCGGTGAGACGAAGGAATTTGCCGCCCTGCGGGAACAGCTCCTGACGGAAGCCATGGCCCGCCAGCAGAGCAGCGGCCAGTTCCGCTATTCCACAATACCCGGCACGGAGCTTCGATTTACCTCGGCCTATGACGGCAACGCATTGTTCATCTGGTTAAGAGATAAGGGCGTGATCAAAGACCCGGACCGCTTTGAGTATATCCTGCTGACGGCGCAGTCCGTACAGGCTCTTGCACCCTATCAGGATCGAAAGGACGTGTCCGCCGCTATCGACAAGGCGCTGAATTACCTCTCCGCGCAGCAGCTTCCCAGCGGCGGCTTTGCCCGGTTCGGCGAGGAGAACGTGGAGGAGGACGCGGCGGTGCTGGAAATGCTGGCCGTGCTGGGTATCTCCCTCACGGACGAGCGCTTCACCAAGGATGGCTGCACCATTCTGGACGGCATGATGGGCTGGTATCAGGCGGAGTATCTGGAAGAGGTGGAGAACGAACCGAAGCAGGGCTTTTATTACTATAACAGGACCATCTACAACGAGGAGACGCAGACATGGGAACGCCTTCCCTGCTCACCGGAAGCTGAAGCAGTGATGTATCAGCACCGCCGGTATCGGAATGACGAGGCCTACCGGGGCCTGAGCGCCCTGCGTGCCCTGACCGATCTGGACAAGGCACCCCTTCCCACCGTGACCATGCCGGAAGCCGGCAGCACGGAGCAGGTATCCATAGACTATGCGTCGATTCTGGGTGAGAAGCTGGCCGAGTCGAAGGGACGGACGGATTTGGATGCAATGGGTGCAAACTGGTATTGGAGCGGAAGCGGGACGATCATTACATGGAACTCTCTTTCCAGATTTTCGGAGGAGGTGCTGGCTCGCGAAAAGATAGCGGGCGGCAAACTGTCCGAGGACGAGAAAGCGGAGCTGCGGGACTTGATGGAAAAGATGACCGGAGCCAACAGCGAATACCTCATGGGCCGGACATCGGCCATGTTTGTCCCGGGCATCGTGCGCGCCCTGAAAGCGATCGATGCTGATCCGGGGGACTTCTATGGACTGGACTATCTCGCGCCGCTGACGAGCATGGGCAAAATGGACCAGCTCGATTATGCAAAGGCGCTGCAGGATTTCGACGCGGTAGACGAATCGGTGTGGCGCTCCCGCGGCGTGGACGTGGATACGATGGTGGACAAGTACGCGGAGAAGATACTCTCCTACCAGATGTCGAACGGTAGATTCTATTGGTATTATGGAGCGGGTAAATATTATGCTGCAGATGCAGAGGAAAAGGAGGCGTTGGGGATAAACGGAAAAGCAAATATCGAATTTATCACCGAGAGCCTGAAGGCATTAGGCCCGCATCAGGACAAGGCGTACATCGCGGAGGCGGTGGAAAAGGGCTTGAACTACCTGTCCTCCATACAGGAGCCGGATGGGACATTCGGGAATCTGCAATATACGCTGGCCGTGGCGGATATGATGGAGGCGCTGAACATTCCGTTGGATGATGAGCGGTTCGTTAAAAACGGCTATACACTGGAGGATGCCGTGCGGACCTTCTATGTGGACGGTATCGGCTTTGTTAACCGGAATGCTGAGCTTTCCGCGGAGGATATCGCGCAGGAGCTGGCAGAAAACACAAAGGAAGGCCCTGTCTACGATCAGAACATGCTCCGGACTGTCTCTGGCTTTGCCTATCTCCAGACCGCCGGGGCCGGTGCCCGCAGCGGGAATAACAGCGTGTTCGAGCTGGTAGGCTCCGCCCTGACGGAGACGCCGCTGGGCATCGTTCTGCTGGCGGTGGTGGTCATAGCGCTGCTGGCCTTCGGCATGGTCCGCCGCTACCGCCGCATCAAGAAGGAGCAGTGACATGAAGAAACACAGCACAAAACTCATGGCCGTCTTGCTGGCAGCCGTCATGCTCCTGCCCTTGACCGTACAGGCCGTCCCCGCGGAGGGCTGGACGGCCGAGGCAGAGCAGGTGTATCAGACGGTGACGGAGCTGGTGGTGCAGCAGGTGTCTGAGCGTAAGGACTACATCGCCGCGGCCACGCAGGCGGAAAACGCAAAAGCGGTATATGCCCTGTGGACCTCCAGCGCGGCTGTCCCTGACGGCTTTTATGACGAGTACTTACAGGCGCTGGCTGACTGGCTGGACCTCGCGGTCAAGCGGGGCAAAACAGCCTACATCCCCGGTGCCATCCGCACGGTAGCGGCTATGGGGCTGGACGTGACCGACTTCGCCGGCCACGACCTCATGGACGCCCTGCGGAAGCCGGAGCTGGAGGAGGAGGACGAGGACCGGCTGGATATGCTGATGGATTTGGACGCCGCCGGTGACGCGGGCAAGACCGACGAGTTCAACGCTCTGCGGGAAAACCTGTTGACGGAAGCTCTTGCTCGCCAGCAAAGCAGCGGCGAATTCCGCTATACCTCTAAGTGGCCCGCAGAACTGAAGCAAAGAGGCGTAGCCGATGAGCCGGACTGCTTCGACTACATATTGCTGACTGCCAGATCCGTACAGGCTCTTGCACCTTACATGAACCGCAAGGACGTATCCACGGCCATAGACAAGGCTCTGGATTACCTTTCCGAGCAGCAGCTCTCCAGCGGCGGCTTTCTCAAGTACGGCGATGAGGATGTGGAGGAGGACGCGGCGGTGCTGGAGATGTTGGCGACGCTGGGCATCTCCCTCACGGACGAGCGCTTCACCAAGGATGGGCACACCGTGCTGGACGGCATGATGGGCTGGTATCAGGACTTCTATTTTGAAGATGCCAAGACATCTGAGCCAAAGCAAGGATTCTATCATGAGGATGGTTGGTGGAGGTATGAAGAATCACGAGGTTGGTACAGGAAAGGCTGGATACAGATGCGAGATCCAAATGATCCGAATCACAAAGGCGCCGTTCCCAATAGGATTTATGACAATGCCGAACCCTATAGCGGCTTGTGTGCAGTGCGGGGAATAGGTGGAAATGGCGCAAAAATTGACAACCTTCCTGCGAACAACGGAGTGAAAACCTCAGCCATTGATTATAAGGCACTGCTACAGCAGGAGACGGACACCGTCTATGAGAAGATAGAGAGCGGCTGGTACGGAGATGGGAGCGAAACGATCGTCAGCGCGTCGTCTATTACCGGCTATTCCCGGCAGGTGCTGGCGCTGAAGAGGGCCCAGGGCGAGTTTACGGATGAGGAAAGGGAAGAGCTGTGGACCGTGCTGGAGAGGAAGATCGGGATCAGCAACGAGTATTACATGGGACGCAAGTCCGGCGTCTATTCGCCGGGCGTGGTGCGGGCTATAACGGCGCTGGACATGGACCCCGCGGATGTGGGCGGGCTGGATTTTCTGGCGCCGCTGACGAATGTGGGAAGCAAGAGCATTGGAGACCTGCCGGAGATGCTGAAGGACCTGGACGCGGTAGACGCCTCTGTCTGGCGCTCCCGCGGTGTGGACGCTGACAGCTTGGTGGATATGTATGCCTCCAGAATGCTGGAAAACCAGACGGCAAGCGGCAAATTCAGCCCCGACGGTTCATCCTGGGAGGAGGTGCAGTTCACTGCTGAGAACGTGGCCGCCCTTGCTCCCCATACGGACAAGGAATATATCGCCAAGGCAATAGACAAGGCCATCGAGTATCTTTCATCCGTACAGTTGGCGGATGGCAGCTTCCCGGGCAGAGACGGCCAGCCCGATGGAGAAGCCACTCTCGCCGTATTGGATATGATGAATGCCGCAGGCATCTCTTTGGATGATGACCGATTTGTAAAAAACGGCAATACAGTAGCCGATGGGCTGAGAACGTTCTACATTGAGGGTGTGGGATTTGTTTCCAAGACAGAGGTGGAATCCTCAGTGGATGGTTTGAGTGATATCCCGTCGTACGAAAACCCTGTTATGGACTTTTCCTCTGCCGTATCTGCCCTCACCTACCTCCAAGCCGCCGAGAACGGCAAGTTCGGCCCAGACGGCAAGGGAAACAGCGTGTTCGAGATCGTAGGCTCCGCCCTGACGGAAACGCCGCTGGGTGCGATTTTGCTGGCTGTCGTCATCGTCGCGCTGTTGGCTTTCGGTATGGTGCGTCGCTACCGCCGCATCAAGAAGGAGCAGTAATGTGAAAGCAAGAATAAAGCATATCATTACCCTGCTTCTGACAATTCTTCTGCTGTTGTCCTGCGCTGCCTGTGGGCAGAAGCAGACTGAGCAGCCGGAGGACACCGGCGATAAGGACCAATACATGACTGAGCCTGTCCCGGAGGGCAAGCCTGACCCGGTAGAGCCGCAGGACACAACGGTGGATACCACCGTAACGCACACCTGCACGTTCTCCATTTCCTGTGAAACTATCTTGGACAACATGGACAAGTGTGTGGAGAACAAGAAGTTCCTCGTACCGGAGGACGGTATCATTTTTCCTGCCACAGAGGTGGAGTTCAGCGAGGGCGAGAGCGTATTCGATGTGCTCCAGCGTGTATGTCGTGACAACGCCATCCATATGGAATCCAACTGGACGCCTATGTATAACAGCGCATATGTAGAAGGGATAAACAACCTATACGAGTTCGACGTGGGCAGCCTTTCCGGCTGGATGTACAATGTCAACGGCTGGTATCCCAACTACGGCTGCTCCCGCTATCAGGTGAAGGACGGCGATGTAGTCGAGTGGCGCTATACCTGTGACCTTGGCTACGATCTGGGCAACGGCATGGGTGGATAAATATTAAAAGTAACGAGGAGGAATAAAGAATGAAACTCACAAAAAGAATCATAACGGCTTTGCTGATCTTGGCAATGCTCTTTGTAAGCGCGGGTTGCGGCGGGAAAGATGCACAGCAGTCGGACAGCAGCACCGACACCCGGCAGGAGCAGACGAAGACCGACGGTAAAAAGACGGATTCCGATAGTGCGGATGTGGAAAAGACTACTGACAACAAGGATGTGAGCAAGCCGTCAAACGCTGATCCTGATGGGAAGGCCACTGACACGACACAGGCGAACGTAAAGGACAACGCTAATGAGTCTGGCAGCGATTCTAAAGGAGAAAATAAGTCGGAGAAGCCTATGGGCAAGGAAACTGTGACTCTCTCCATCGTGGGAAGCAAGAGTATTGCACCGAACGACGGCGTGATCTTGCCTGCCACGGATGTGGAGATATCCGACGGCGATACGGTCTACACCCTGCTCGACCGTGTATGCAAGGATAAAGGGATTACGCTCGATGTGATTGAGGAAGGGGACGGCGTGTTTGTTAATGGAATAGAGGGGATAGTTTGCTTTGCTGACGGCTCTTCCAGGGCATGGGATTTTACGGTCAATGGCAGGTCTACCGGCCGCGATTCGGCAAACAGCCCGATCAAAGGCGGCGATGTCATTGTCTGGCGCTACGCGGGCATCTGACAGAGAACTGCGGTTACGGACAGTGATAGAGCAGGAATTGCTGATACAGAAGGAGTTCCCAGAACGCATTGGCCTCTGGAGAAATTCGAGAGGCCACCTGACCATGCGGTCAGACAATACAAAAAAGCGGAGAAAAAGCCAAGGATGACCCTTTGCGGCCATCCTTGGCTTTTTCTCCGCTTTTTATTACGCGCATACTGGTTCTATTGCCGCGGTCCGCCATGTCTGTCGTTTTCACATCTTTCAAAACAACAGACAGGAGGAATATGATATGTATTTTGATCAAAAAGAATTTGGACTTCGAGTCAAGCATCTTCGCAGAAAGCACAGCCTGACACAGGAACAGTTGGCAGATGCACTGTATATCACCGCGACACACCTTAGCAAGATCGAATGTGGTCAACGCGGCATCTCTATTGACCTGCTCCTTGATTTAGCTGCCGAACTGGATGTCTCTGTAGATTTCCTAATCAGCGGCAATCCTCGGACTATGGACTCGGCCAGAATGCTGATAGCACAGATCCGTGAACTGCTGGATCGTGTTGAGTCCTCAGAAATGGATTGAATTTTTCGCTTGGCATCTTTCAATTGACTTGTTCGCGGTTGTGTGGTAGTTGTGTTTGCTGCCAAAGCGAAGGGAGAACGCACAAATGAAAAAGGTCATATGATGCAGGCTGGCGTGGACAGCCTTGCAGATGCCGGATTCCACTGTAACGTCTGCATTCTAGAAGACGGCGGGAGCCTGCTGCTCTACGTCCTCTACGACGGTTAAGCGGCCCAAAACCTGTGCCGGTGTAAGCAAAGAATACAGGAACGCCTCCGGCAGAGAAATGCCGGAGGCGTTCTCTTGCTCGATTTGTTCCATAGGTGTCACAGAGCCTTCAGCTTGCGGCAGTATTCCGACTCTGATATCTCGCCGCGCTGAAAGGCGGCACGGAGTTCTTCCGCGACGGCGACCGTCTGATTCCATTCATCGCTGGAGATCGCGCCGCGCTGCTTTCTTGCCTTCAACCGATTATAGGTGCGGGCATATTCCTTCGCGGAGGCCTCTTTCAGCTTCCGCTTTGCTGTCTCGTGGGCGCCCACACTCCGGCAGCTCTTTCCCGCCTGGCCGGGGATGGGCCTGTCGCAATACTGAATGTTGTACCCACCGACCGCAACGAACCAGTGGCCGCAGTTTTTGCATCTGCGGGGGAGGTTGCCCGCGGCAAGCCCCCGCGTCAAGTCCAGATAAAAGAAAGAAACGAGGTCATCGAACGTAGAACGCTCTGCCAACTTCGGCTTCCCGGTCTTCTCATCATGATAGGGGATAAAGGATATGTGCGCGGGGAAGTCAAAGCGGAAGGAGTACGGTGATGGATCTCCGAAAAGATATGGCTCGTCATCATCGTCGAGATCAACGAGTTTGGCGTCGCGGATACCTTCCTTAAACCGGGCAAACGCATCGATATAGTCCTCGCGCCGGTGAGAGGTCAGCTTATCAAAATACGTCGATAGCATCCAGTTGGTGTTGTGCTGGAACTCATGCAGATCCGCGCCGATCCGGCATATCCGCGAGATCCAATGGGTGTAATCGTTGTTGCCGCGTGTTCCCTTGGTCATCATCTCATCCCACATTGCCTGATATTCAGAAACGCTGGAAAAGCATGACGGCATCGTGTCAGAGCGCGGCAGGAGAATGTTGTACAGTGGAAGTTCCCGCAGCAGAGCCCTCAGTCGTCCGTATGCGTCATTGGCGATCCCTGCGCTGGAGGGATCACGGGCAGCAAAAAACATCTGTGCTTCTGCGGCAAATTCTTTGGCCGCGGTGTCTATATCACCGTCAAGCCTGCCGGATACCTCCATCGCTTGCGCCGCGAAATATCCGAGAGGGTATTCCTCCCGCGCAACGATCGTACAGGCCGATGTAAAGTCTACGGAAAAGAAATCCACCGCATCGTGGTTCATCTGAAACATGACAGGACCTCCGTACCCGATCAATTTTATGCAGACGTGCCGATATTCTCTGAACGTCTTGAAAACGAGTTGAAATCTGTTATACTAAGTATACCCGATAATGATAGATGTGTCAATCGGGTATATACTGTACCTTCACAACTACATACCCATCACCAGAGAAGATACTCGCTGGGGAAGTATGCCACGACGCTGCGCAGAGCAGTCGAGCGTGCCAAGGCTGAGACAAACGCCGCGCAAGCAAAGCGTGGTAGGAACGGCCTGTGGTGCATGGCAGATCCAACGAAAAGAGGTGAGAACCGTATATCGTCCCTACAAAAATGAAAGCCGCCAAACTGCTGCAACAGTCTGGCGGCACGCCGCGCTTCGGAAAACGCAGACGCCATCTGCAACAAGTCTAACAGAGAGGCCTCCGAAACGCAAGTTCTTTTTCTCTGAATTTGAAACGAGGAGTATCTCATGAAACGATCTGTCTATACAAACTACGACGAACTGCCGCTGTTCCTTAACGCAGAAATGGTGGCAAAGGTGCTGGGCATTTCTATCTCCAGCGCCTACGAGCTGATGCACGAAACGAGCTTCCCTGCCCTGCGCGTGGGCAGCCGTATCGTTGTCCCGAAAGAAAAGTTCTGCCAGTGGGTAGAGTCTCAGACAGGCGGTGCAAGATGACCCGCACCCTGCCGTGGCAGAAGCCCGACCCTGTCAAGAACTACTACCCCGTGCCGAAGGTCATCTGCCAACTGGGACTGTCACCCGGCGAGATCGCCGTGTACTCATTCCTGCTGTTCTGCGAGGATCGCAAGACCTACCAGTGCTATCCCAGTTACCGCACCATCGGTGATGCCGTAGGCATGAGCCGCAACACGGTGTGCAAGTATGTACGGTCGCTGGAGGAGAAAGGTCTCATCCGCACGGAGCGTACCACTGTCACATTAAAGGACGGACGCAAACGGAACGGCTCACTGCTCTACACGATCCTGCCGGTGGAGCAGGTACTGGCGCAGCACAATCAACACCAACTGCACCTCGCGGAGATGGCCACTGAACGTCACCGCGCTCAGCAGAAGCTGGCGGCACAGGCGACAGAACCCCCGTGTTCACCCCTGTGAGCCGCTGTGTGGCCTCGGAGGAACACGGGAGGGTAGGGATAGCGGCCCTGGAGTTTTGGAGCAGTTTTGACACACTTTTCGGTGCGCCGAAAGTATAGCAGGATAAAGGGTTGGCGTCGGAACCGACGCTCTGCCCAATCACTTCTGCCCGCAGTGCGGGCAGTTTACGGGGGTTTTCAGCGGAGTCGAAACTGGCAGCTGTTGGTCAAGGGTTTACGGAAGCTGGCGTCATAGTCCCCGCAACGGCAGATTTGACGGGACTTTCGGCGTGCCTTACGACGATTTGGAGGAATTATGAGTGAAAACAAAGATAGATTGAATTTTCGGATGAAGCCGGAAACGGCGGAAAAGCTGGAGCACTGGTACAAAGCCAACCACTGCCGCAGCCGCAACGAGTTCGTGGAAAAAGCTGTGAACTTCTACGCGGACTCCCTGGCGGCGGAGAACAGCACCACGCTGCCGCTGGCGATACAGACCGCCATTGATGGGCGGTTGAAGATGTTGGAGGATCGCGTGGCGTCCATCCTCTATAAGCAAACTGTTGAGATGGACATGGCCATTTCCATTCTGCTGCAAAGCGTCAACGTGGATGAATCTGTGTTGCGTCAGGAACGGGCCAAGAGCGTCGCGGCGGTCAAGCACACCAATGGCCGTCTGCGCATGGAGCAAAAGCTCCGCGAGTTGGAGAACGAGGAATGGCAAGACTGATCGTCAAGAGCCCCTACATCAAGTGTGGTGGCGGACAGAATGCCAGCGGCTATCTGCAATACATTGCCACCCGTGAGCGTGTGGAGATCGTGCCGGATGAACGTCCACCCACGCGCAAGCAGGAACAGCTTATTCAGAAATTGGTGAAGGACTTCCCTGATGCAGAAGAGCTGCTGGAGTACGATGACTACAAAAACACACCTACCAAAGCCAACGCCTCGTCCTTCATTACGCTGGCACTGGAGCAGAACTGGAACCGTGTGCAGTCCACCGAGGGCTACGCCAAGTACATCGCCACCCGCCCCAGAGCGGAACGGTTGGGCAGCCACGGCCTGTTCGGCAACGCGGATCATGTGTCGCTGGACGCGGCCATGGATGAGCTGGAGCACTACACCGGCAATGTGTGGACGCACATCATTTCTCTGAAACGGGAGGATGCCGCACGGCTTGGATATGACAACGCAGCGGCGTGGCGCACATTGCTGCGAACGCACCGCAACGACATTGCCGCTGCTATGAACATCAAGCTGGAGGACTTCCGCTGGTACGCTGCCTTTCATGACGAGGGTAATCATCCTCACGTTCACATGATGGCGTGGTCAGCAACGCCGGGGCAGGCGTATCTGGACAGAAACGGTATCAAAAAGATCAAGTCCACACTGACGAACCAGATATTTCAGCAGGAGCTGCTGCATCTCTACGAGGAGAAAAGTACTTCCCGTGACGAGCTGGTGCGCCAGACCCGGCAGACCATGCTGAAGCTGGCACAGCGTATGCGGGATGGTCTTTGCATCTGCCCGACTGCGGAGAAAAAACTCTGGGAGCTGTCACAGAAGCTAGACGATGTGCAGGGTAAGAAAGTCTATGGCTATCTGTCAAAGACACTGAAGCAGTTGGTGGACGAAGTGGTGGACGCCATGGAGAAGCTGCCCTCGGTCAACGAGTGTTACCAGAAGTGGTGGGAACTTCAATGCCAGCTCAACGATTACTATTCTGAACAGCAGCGGCAGCGTCCGCCGCTGTCACAGCAGAAGGAGTTTCGTCAAATCAAAAACGCAGTTATTCGGGAGGCGGAGCATATCCGCCAAGGCCGTATGTCATTCGAGGACGCAGCCTTGGCACAGGAGGATGAACAGATAGATGACCGTAGTATGTCCTACGACTGCTGGGAACTGCGGAAAATTATTGCCGACGAAAACATACCACTGGGAGAACGGGACAGTGCTGTTGCGGAGCTGGAGCAGATAGCCCGCCAAGGCGATCCTCACGCGCAATACCTCATGGGACTGCTGTACCGTGATAGTGGTCTGCTGGTGCCGGATGCAGAACAAGCAAGACGCTGGCTGGAGCTGTCAGCGCGGGAACTGCCAGACGCACAATATGCCTTGGGAAAGTTGTACCTTTCGGATGATCCGGATATCCATGATCCCGCAAAAGGTCTCTACTGGCTGCAACAGGCAGCGGACAGCAGACACGAGTACGCCGCCTACCGCTTGGGCAAGGAATATCTGTCCGGAGAGAATGTCTCCAAAGATACCGCAAAAGCGGCAGCGTACTTACAGCAGGCAGCAGAACAGGCCAATCCCTACGCGCAATATCTGCTGGGGATGCTCTGTCTCATGGGTGAGGGCGTTCCGAAGGACAAAGGTGAAGCCCAATACTGGTTTTCTGTGGCGGAGAAGAACGGCCACGCCTATGCCGGATATTTTCTCGACCGCATGGAGCGGCAGGAGGACTTGCCGCCGCCCAACATTCTGCTGTCTGCCACACGTCTACTGCACCACATGGGCAACATCTTCCGGGACAACGCACCGCAGCCCACAGCGCCCACAGGCGTTCAGATCGACCACAAGCGCCTACAGCGCTTGCGGGAAAAGAAGATGGCCATGGGCCACAAGTGGAACGACCACGAAGATGAGCAGAACCGTGGCATGGGCGGAATGGGCTTATAAGCGGCACAAAATCTGCGTCACAGAAACCAAAGAAAAAGCAAAATCTTTTCCTAGCTATTCTGCCAGCTTTGTGGTATGTATGTTGGCTAACAAAAAAGCAAAGGAGCTGATTCAATGGCCAAGAAACGCGCTAACGGCGAGGGCAATATCCGCAAGCGGTCAGACGGCCGCTGGGAAGGTCGCTACACCGCAGGATACAACGCAGAAACCGGTAAGCGCATCATCAAAAACGTTCTCGGTAAGACGCAAGCGGAGTGCAAGGCAAAGCTGGCCGCTGCTATGGAGGCCACAAAGGGCGTCGACGTCAGCCGTGCCGACGAATACACCGTGGCCACATGGTTGCGGAGCTGGTACGACATCTACGCCAAGCCAAATGTCCGCGTCGCCACGGCGGATCGCTATCACTTGATGATCGAGCAGTACACCATTCCGCGTATCGGCAATATCAAGCTCACCAAGCTGACCGCCCACGATCTGCAAAAGCTCTACAAGGAGCTGATGGAGAGCGGCCGCACCAGAGGTAAAAGCGGTCACGGCAATCCGGGACTCAGCAGCACCACCGTCCGCAGCCTGCACCTGATGCTCCACAATGCCCTGAACCGCGCCGTAAAAGAACGCCTGATCCTCCGCAACCCCACCGAAGACTGCATCGCACCGAAGGTGCAGAAATTCGAGATGCAGATCCTCCAACCGGAGCATATCAAGACCTACCTTGACGCCGCGGATAAGAGGGGACTGCTGCCCATGTTTTATCTGGAGCTGGTCAGCGGACTACGCAAGGGGGAACTGACTGCTCTCCTGTGGAGCGACCTCGACATCCAAAACAAAACCATCTCCGTCAGCAAGCAGTACGTCAAGAATCCCGATGGCGAACTGACGCTCTCACGTCCCAAGACAGAAACTTCGGTCAGAAAGGTATCTATCCCGCAGGAGGCTGTTGACCTGCTGATTGCCGAACACAAAAAGCACCCCGACAACCCGTATATGTTTCCGTCGCCCATCACGGGAGAGATGTACTATCCCGATTCCATTGTGAACCTGCACAAGAAGATCCTGAAGGACGCTGGACTGCCGCACATACGCTTTCACGATCTCAGACACACATTCGCCACACTGGCTTTACAAAACGGCGTGGACGTAAAAACCGTCAGCAGCATGCTCGGACACTATGATGCCGGTTTCACACTCCGCACCTACACCCACGCCACCCGCCAAAAGCAAGACGAGGCCGCACAAACCATGGGCAGCTTCATGACGCAGGTGATGTGAGTCAATCTAAAAGAGAGGAGCGGACGGAGTATCCGTCCGCTCCTCTTTCAACCTTTCCGCGCATTTCCGCGTGTGGGTCAGGGTGTGGGTCAGGCAGTTGACCCGCATTTTGACCCACACGTCTTTCAACGTTTTTACAACAAAAAAGCACCGAAAACCGAAGTTTTCGATGCTTCTTGGAGCTGCTGGGCGGATTCGAACCGCCGACCTCATCCTTACCAAGGATGCGCTCTACCTACTGAGCTACAGCAGCATATATGGCGACCAAGAAGGGGCTCGAACCCTCGACCTCCAGCGTGACAGGCTGGCGTTCTAACCAACTGAACTACTTGGCCATGTGCGCTTTCGTCTTGGAACTCAAGCTTGCTTATTATAGCAAGTACCGCGCAGAATGTCAACACCCATTTCCTGTTTTTCCTGCAATTTTTTCAGAGGGCGGCGGGTAATCGCCGCCCTCTGCTCTATTTACAGCTCCCGGGCCTTGAACCACTTCACGGACAGCGCCCAGCTGCCGATGAACACCGCCAGCGAGATGGCCGTAGTCGCCAGCGGAGACAGCGTGGCCGGCGCGCCGGACTCCTTGGACAGGTTTACCAGCAGCACACAGACCCCCGCCATGACCATCAGCATGACGATATACACCACGCGCCCCTTGGTGGCGCCCAGCTTGTAGGTGGTGGGCAGCATGACCGAGGGGACGATCAGTCCCACCGGAGCCATCATCGCCAGAAACGGCATGGCCGCCACGGTATCGTGCCGCAGCAGCACCACCGGCACCGCCAGCAGGCAGACTGCCGCCGCCGTGACAAGGCAGGTGATGTACTTGACCGTCACGATCTGCCGCCGGGTCACGGGCAGAGTATCGCAGTAGGTCAGCCAGCCGCTCTTTTCATCGTCGCCGATCAGCGACGCCGGCAGCGTCCCGGCGAAGAATATGGGATACAGCATCCACACCGCGCCACCGCTGCTGTCCGTGGACTGGTACAGGGCGAGCCCCAGAAAAATCACCAGCATCAGCAGATACGTCTTGCCGAAGTGCCACAGGCAGCGCGCCTCCTTATAAAACAATCCCTTCATCTCACACCTCCTTTGCCATGAACACGAACAGATCCTCAATATTCACCTGTCCCAGCGCCATACCGGCGGGCACGGCGCTGCGCCGCACCAGATACTCCGTGCCGTAGGGCGTGGTGTGCCGCCCGCACACCGCCGCCGGAGCGATACCGTCCGTATCGCCCCGCAGGATGCCGTACTCCTCCGTCAGCCGATCCTTTTCCTCGCACAGCAGCAGCTGCCCCTTGTGCAGGAACGCAATGTAGTCGCAGATCTTCTCCAGATCGCTGACGATGTGGCTGGAGAGCAGCACGGCGTGCTCCTCGTCCCGGGTGAAGTCCGCGAAGATGGTCAGTATCTCGTCCCGCACCACCGGGTCAAGGCCGCTGGTGGCCTCGTCCAGCAGCAGCAGCTTCGGCTGATGGCTCAGCGCCGCCGCCAGCCCCAGCTTCATCTTCATGCCCCGTGAAAAGTCCCTGAAGGGCTTATCCTCCGGCAGCGCCAGCCGCCGCAGATAGTCTCTGTACACCTCCGGCTGCCAGCGGGTGAAAATGCCAGCCATCATGCGGCCGATCTGCGCGGCGGTCATGTACTCCGGCAGCCCTACCTCGTCCAGCACCGCGCCGATGTCCTCCCGCTCCAACGGGGTCAGCGCCCGGTTGTCCTTGCCGTAAACGGCGACGGTGCCCCCGTCCCGGCTGAGAGCGTTCAGGATCAGCCGTATGGTGGTGGACTTGCCTGCACCGTTCTCGCCGATCAGTCCCATGATGCAGCCGGCGGGCAGCGTCAGGTCAAGCCCCTGCAAGGCAAAATCGCCCCGCCGCTTCGTCAGGCCGCGTATCTCCAATGCGTTCATTCTGCTTCCTCCTTCTGCAAGCGCCACATGTCGTCCAGCTCCTGCTCCGTCAGGCGGCAGGCGTTGGCCAGCCGCCGTATCTCCTGCATGTGGCTCTCTATTTTCCTGAGATTTTCCTCCCGCAGCAGCTCCGTGCTACGCTCCGCCACGAAGCATCCCTTGCCGGGCAGCGTGTAGATGAACCCCTCGCTCTCCAGTTCGTCATAGGCCCGCTTGGTGGTGATGACGCTGATACGCAGATCCTTGGCCAGCGCCCGTATGCTGGGCAGCGCCTCGCCCTCGGCCACCTGTCCGGACAATATGGCGTCCTTGATCTGGCTGTATATCTGGTCGTAGATGGGCGCGCCGCTGCGGTTGTCGATGTATAGCTGCATAAGAGGCCTCCTTGCGCAAACTGTATATGTACAGTATATACAGTTAATTCCGATTGTCAATAGGAAATTTCTGTGGTACAATATCCGGCAGAAACGCAGTACGCACAAAGGAGCCCTTCATGTATATCGGAAACGTAGAAATACACTCCAAACTGTACCTGGCACCCATGGCCGGTGTTACGGATCTGGCCTTTCGCCAGATCTGCCGTGAGCTGGGCGCCGGCATGAGCTGCACGGAACTGGTCAGCGCCAAGGCTCTGTGCTATCAGGACAAGAAAAGCCGGGGCCTTTTGAAGCTGGCCCCCAACGAAAAGCCCGCCGCTGCCCAGATCTTCGGCAGCGATATCCCCTGCATGGCTGAAGCCGCCGTCATCGCCGCCGAGATATCCGGCGCAGACATTATCGACATCAATATGGGCTGCCCGGTGGGCAAGGTAGTGGCCAACGGTGACGGCTCTGCCCTGATGAAAGATCCGGAGAAGGCTGCCCGACTGGCCGAGGCGGTGGTCAAGGCCAGCCCCGTACCCGTGACGGTGAAAATGCGCCGGGGCTGGGATAAAGGCAGTATCAACGCCGTTGAGTTGTCCAAAATGCTGGAGCAGGCAGGCGTCAGCGCCATTGCCGTCCACGGCCGCACCCGCACCCAAATGTACAGCGGTCAGGCTGACTGGACCACTATCCGCCAGGTGAAGGAAGCGGTATCCGTGCCGGTCATCGCTAACGGCGACATCTTTTCGGCAGAGGACGCCGTCCGCATTTTACAGTTCACCGGCGCGGACATGGCCATGATCGGCCGGGGCTGTTTCGGCAACCCGTGGCTGTTTCAACAGGCCCAGGCAGCGCTGGAGGGCCGTCCCATTCCTCCCCTGCCGCCGCTGGCGGAGCGCTGGGACACCGCCGTGCGCCAGATCGAACTGGCCGTTGCGGACAAGGGCGAGCACATCGCCCTGCTGGAGGCCCGCAAGCAGCTGTGCTGGTATCTCAAGGGCGTGAGCCACGCCAATTACTACAAAGAACAGATCGTCCGCCTGACCACACTGGAGGAACTGTACCGGGTGGCGGCGGGTGTCAGGAGGGATCTGCGATGAACAATGAACAGGACATCCTGCGCCGCGCCCAGCAGGGCGATAGCGAAGCTTTCCGCCTGCTGGTGGAAGCCTATCAGACACAGGTATACCGTCTGGCCCTGCGGATGTGCGGCGAAGCGGCGGCAGACGACGTGACCCAGGAGGCGTTTCTCGCCGCATGGCGGGCACTTCCGGAGTTCCGCGGTACCTGCCGCTTTTCCACATGGCTCTACCGCCTAACCACCAACGCCGCCATCGACTGGCTCCGCCGGGAGAAGCGCCATCGGGGCATGGATGATGTCACCGAGCTGGAGCTGCCGGATGACGGCCCCGGCCCGCAGGACCAGGCAGAGCAGGCAGAAGCACAGCAGGCCGTCCGCCGTGCGCTGTCCCGGCTGTCAGAGGAGCACCGGCAGGTCCTGCTGCTGCGATATATGCAGGAGCTGGACTATGCCGAGATCGCCGCGGCGCTGGAGATCAGTGAGGGCACCGTGAAGTCCCGCATCAGCCGGGCCAAGATGCGTCTGCGGGAATTGCTGGACGGCAGCGGGAACCTTTTTGACGGTGGGGCCGTCTTACAGACAGAGATCAGTGAAAGGAGGGAGCAGCCGTGACACAGCAGCCCTTTGACCCGATGGATAAATTGCTTCGCGAAGCGCTGGCGAGCGACGCCCTGCCGCCCTCCGACCTGACGGACCGCATTATGGCACAGGTGGAGAGAACGCCCCAGGGCGGCAGCGCCGCCTCCAATCCCAAACGCAATTATAAGAAATGGTTGCTGACCGCCGCCGCATGTCTGGTCATCGTGGGCGCGGCGTTTCCCCTGGCGCTGCAAGGCCGCGCCGGCCGGACTGATCACGCTGCAGATGACGCCGCCACCGCCGATACGAATGCCGACAACGACATGGTCAGCAGCTACTACGGTGGAAACCGCAGCGATGTGCCAGATGGCACCGCGCCGTCTGACGGCACCGGCGGAGACACCGAGCAGGCACAAAAGAACAACTCCGCACACGACCAACCCTTTGACCCGATGGACAGCGCTCTGGACCATGCGGCCGCGCTGCTGGAGCAGCAGGGCTGTACGCTGGAGGTCCTGGCCCGTGCGGATGATGCGGTGCAGGTAGCCATTGCCGATGCGGACACCCATCCCTCCGGCAATACGGACCTGCTGAAAAATGCCATGGTGGCCTCCGGCTTCGCGCTGGAGGGCGACTGGTATGTGTTGGAACAGGAGGAAACGACCCCGTGAAGCTACACACCAAGCAACTGACCCTCGCGGCGCTGACCGCCGCCGCCTACGCCGTTCTCAGCTATTTCGGCTCTATTTTCGGCATCACCTACGGTCCTATCCAGTGCCGTTTTTCCGAGGCGCTGTGCGTCCTGCCCTTCTTCCTGCCGGAGACGGCCTGGGGTTTGGGCGTGGGCTGCCTGATCGCCAACCTGCTCAGTCCCTACGGCGTGCTGGACATCGTGGTCGGCTCCGCCGCCACACTGCTGGCCGCCCTGCTGACCGCCCGGTGCCAAAAGAAGTGGCTGGCTCCTCTGCCGCCGGTGATCGCCAACACCGTGCTTATCGGCCTTGTCCTGGCCTATGAGCAGGCGGGCACCTCCGCCGCTTTCTGGCCCACCTACGCCTTCAATGCCCTGACCGTGGGTCTGGGCGAAGCCGTAGCCTGCTATGGTCTGGGCGGCCTGCTGCTGTGGCGGCTGGACAAGAGCAATGCCTTACAGCGCTATTTGCAGAACCGATGAATGAAAAAGCCCTCCCTTCGGAGGGCTTTTTGCCGCAAACGCTGCTCTGCGGACCTGAAATGCACTCCGGGCCGGTTGCAATCTGCGGCGTCTTGTGTTACCATAACACTTACTACGATGCCCCTCGGGTGCCATTAAAGGACGTATACGTTGTATGAACGAGAGAGATAGAAAAAAACATACCGCCACCTCCCGGCTGGATACCAGTTCTCTGCCTCGGGGCCCACTGAACTGGGTGTTCTTCCCGGCGGCGCTGCTGTACCACGAGCTGCTGCTGCGGGCCTTTGACAGGCAGAGCACCTTCTTTACCGGGACGCTTGTGCTGGTGGTGCTGTTCGCACTGGGCGCAGGGCTGTTCTGGAGTCTGCTCATCAATCTGTTCCGTCACCGCCAGGCGGCTACCATCGTCTCTATCGCCGCCACCGCCCTGTGGACGGTGCTGGTGTGCGTGGAGTACTGCTGCCGCAGTTACTTCAAGTCCTACTTCGCTCTGTCCTTCATCGGCAACATGGCCAGCGATGTAGTGGGCGGCTTCGGCGACACGGTCCTGCCGAATGTCGTGCTGCCCCGCCTGCCCTTTATCCTGCTGGCCTTTGTTCCGCTGGCACTGTGCATTCTGCTGCGCCGGCGCATCGTCACCGAGCAGCGCATGGGCCGCTGGTCCCTGCTGTTCCTGCTGGTCGTATGCCTGCTGTTCGGTGGCATCGGCAGCGGTCTGGCCCGCTGGGGCACCTATCACGACGCCTACACCTACAACTTCACCACCGACACCGGCGTGACCCACTTCGGGCTCAACGCCAGTGTCCGTCTGGAGATCACCTACGCCATTTTCGGGCACCCCAGCCCCCGGCTGCCGGGCACAGACACGAAGACAGATGTGCCGGATGACACCCCTGTTGTCACAACGCCGGTGGTCTACGGCGAAAATACCATGAACATCGATTTTGCCGCCCTGGCAGAGAACACCTCCAGCAGCGCCGTGGCCCGTATGTCCGACTACTTCGGCTCGCTGACGCCCTCCAAGCAGAACGCGTACACCGGTATGTTCCAGGGCAAGAACCTCATTCTTTTCACCGCCGAGTCCTTTTCTCCCTGGTTCATCAGCGAGGAACTGACGCCTACCCTCTACCGTCTGACCCACGAGAGCTTCGTGTTCGACAATTTCTATCAGCCCGGCTGGGGCCAATCTACCACCGGCGGCGAGTACGCGGTGATGACCGGTCTGCTCCCCACGTGGGTCAACGGCAATGTCAGCTTCTACGCCACAGCCAACAACAGTATGCCCTTTGCCCTGGGCAATCAGTTCCGGGCTCTGGGCTACACCACCGCCGCCTACCACAACAATATCTACAACTACTACCGCCGGGACAAGACCCATCCCAACCTTGGTTACGACTATCAGGGTCAGGGCAACGGTCTGCAGCTGACCGAGGACGGCAGCTGGCCCTACTCCGATCTGGAGATGATCCAGAACACCATCACGCAGTATATTGACACCTATGTACAGAACGGCACACCCTTCCATACCTACTACATGACCGTCAGCGGCCACGGCGGCTACGGATGGGGCCACGCCATGGCCGCCAAAAACCGTGCCAAAGCTCAGGCCGCCTATCCCAACGCCTCCCCCCAGGTCCAGGCCTATGTGGCCGCCAACCTGGAGCTGGAGAACGCGCTGGCCTACCTGGTAAACGCGCTGGAGCAGGCCGGTATCGCCGACGACACCGTCATCTGCCTGGCCGCCGACCACTACCCCTACCTGCTGTCAGAGACAGACACGGACTATTATAACGAGCTGCGGGGCTTTACGGACTCGGAGCGTGACACCTCCCGCTACCGCAACGCGCTGATCCTCTGGTGCGGCGGCATGGAGGAAGCTGTTACCGTATCCGAACCGTGCAGTGCCGTGGACATCGTGCCCACGCTGAGCAATCTGTTTGGACTGGAATATGACTCCCGTCTGCTGTCCGGCCGGGACGTACTGGATCAGGACTACGACCCCGCCGATGCCTACGGCAGCATCCCGCTGGTGATTTTGCCCACTGCTGCCGGCAACAGCTGGGCCACCGCCGCCGGCGTGTACGAGTCCTCTACCCGCACCTTCACCGCCAACCCCGGCGTCACGGTGCCGGATGGCTATGTCAGCGCCATCAACGACCGTGTATCCCTGCAATACTACTACGCGGAGCTGCTGGTGACCTATGACTATTACGCCATTGCCTTGGGGGACCGCGCCCCCAACGCGCCGCAGCTCCCCACCCCCACCCCGGCGGAGGATATGACGCCGGAGGAAACACTGGAGCAGCCGGACTACATAGAACCGGAGACATAAGCAGCGAGCGCCGTCCTGTCTGACGGCGCTCGTTTTCCTATATACTCAGCGGCTGCCCGTGCCGCCCACCGTTGTCTCCGCACCGGATCTCGCATCTTCCTCGGATACTGGCTTCGCTGCGGCCGCCGCAGATATGGGACGTCCACCGTTCTCACCGCCAACGCCGAACAGCTCATACACCATGCGGCGCAGGATATAGCGCCTGTGCTCACGCTCATGCAGTCTCATTTCCGTTGTTATACCCCCATTCCTCCGCCGCCCGGCTGGCGGTAGGCACTCTGCTGTCTGCCATTATAACACCGCACACGGTCGAAGCGCGGCAGAACACGTCTGCTGCCGCTATCTCCGCCACAACAGGCGAAAGCGCCCCCAACGGGAGCGCTTTCGTTCTTTCTGTACACCAAATTCGTCAATGCCGGCCCACGCGGTCCCAGTCCGCTTCGTTTTCGTACAGAAGTCGGGTCCCCTCCAGATACTGGGAGTCCATCGGGTTACTGATAGATACCGCCGCCTTATACTTCTCCAGTGCACGGCGGGACTTTTCCGGCGGCTGCACGGTACCGGCGCCGGCAATGCACCCGCCGGGGCAGGCCATGCCTTCCAGCAGGTAGCCGTCGTACTTGCCCGTCCTGGCGATACGCAGCATCCGCCGGCACTCGTTCAGCCCCTCCGCGGCGGCGGTCTTGACCGCCACCTCCGGGTGCAGGCGGTGGATCACCTCCTCCACCGCCTTGGCCACGCCGCCGCCGGCGGCAAAGCCTACGCCGGGGGCACTGGCCTCGTAGTGGGAGGGCAGATCGGGGATCTGGCTGAAATCGATTCCCTTGGCCTCGAACATTCCCCTCAGCTCCTCGAAGGTGATGACAAAATCCACATCACTGCGGACACTGCGGCGGCTGGCCTCCAACTTTTTGGCGGCGCAGGGACCAATAAAGACGACGCGGCACCCAGGCCGGCGGCGCTTCTGCAGCCGCGCCGTCAGCACCATAGGCGTCATGGTCATGGAGATATATGGCGCAAAGCCGGGGAACTCCTTTTTGGCCATCACAGACCATGCCGGGCAGCAGGAGGTCGCCATAAACGGCTGCTTCTCCGGCACCATACGCAAAAACTCCTCGGCCTCCTCCACCGCGCACAGATCGGCGCCCACGGCCACCTCCTCCAACGCGGCAAAGCCCAGCTGCTGCATGGCGGCCTTGATCTGTCCCGGCGTTACATTGTCTCCGAACTGGCCCCAGAATGCCGGTGCGATCACCGCCACCACCTCGTCGCCCCGACGGATGGCGTGGATCAGCTGGAACAGCTGGCCCTTATCCACGATCGCGCCGAAGGGGCAATTCACCAGACACATACCGCAGCTGACGCACTTGTCATAGTCGATCTTGGCGTGGCCGTACTCATCCTGACCAATGGCATTCATGCCGCAGGCCTCCTGGCAGGGCCGGGTAAACTTGATGATGGCGTGGTAGGAACAGGCATCCCGGCATTTGCCGCACTTGATGCACTTATCCTGGTCGATATGCGCCTGTCCGCGTTCGATAGCAATGGCCCCTTTAGGGCAGGCATTCTGGCAATGGCGGGCCAGACAGCCCTGGCAGGCGTTCGTGACCTCATAGTGAGTAGGCGTGCAGCCGTTACAGGCGTACTTTATGATGTTCACCAGTGGAGGATCGTAGTACTTCTCCGCGATGGCACTCTCCTCCACCCCATCGCTGAGCAGGCTGTGCTCCGCCACCGGCCGCAGGGGCAGGCCCATAGCCAGCCGTATGCGCTCGCCTACGATAGCCCGTTCCAGAAAGATGGACTCCCGTTGGTTGCCCACCTCACCGGGAACGATCTTGTAGGGCAGCTTTTCCATGCGGCGGTAGTCTCCGCCCTCATAGGCCAGCCGCGCCACCTCGGCAAACACTTGCTTACGCATATCCGCAATGGAGCATTTAAAGTTTCTCATGGGTACACTTTTCCTCCGAAACGCCCAGTCTTTTGTTACTATTATAACAAATTCATTATAGAAAACAATGTGCAGTTGCGAGAATTTCTATCGCCGCGCGAATGTTTCCTCATGCAACCTGCACAGCCTTCCGCCACAGCCGTTAAGGCGTTGTTAAGATGCCTTTTATCTCCGGTCCCGCAGGGCCTCCTCCAGCTTGTGCAGCGCCTTTTTTTCAATGCGGGATACATAGCTGCGGCTGATACCGTAATGGGCCGCCACCTGCCGTTGTGTCTGGGGCAAATGGCCGTCCAGGCCGTAGCGCCGCCGCAGAACATCCGCCTCCCGAGGGGTCAGCTCCCGGGCCAGCAGCTGATGCAGCAGACGGCGGTCCTCCTTGCTTTGCAGTTCCTCCAGCATGGTGTCCTCCTCTCCCACCACATCTCCCAAATACAATGCGTCACCCTCCGGCCCCGTGTCCAGTGCCTCATTCAGCGACACTTCGCCCTGCAATTTTTTCTGTCCCCGGAAGTACATTAGTATCTCATTTTCTATACAACGAGCGGCGTAGGTAGCCAGCTTGATCCCCTTGTCAGGGCGGAAGGTATTGACCGCCTTGATAAGCCCGATCGTTCCGATGGAGATCAGGTCCTCTTGGTCAGTGGACTGCGTGTAATACTTCTTGATGATGTGGGCCACCAGGCGCAGATTGTGCTCCACCAGTATATTCCGGGCCTCCAAATCTCCGGCGGCACAGCGCTCCAGACACTCCCTCTCCCGGGCAGCAGACAGGGGCTTGGGGAATGACCCGGCGCTACCGGTCAGGTGCAGGGACAAAAACAGGCTGTTGCACAGCAGCAACAGTGCAGCAGACAGCATACGCATCGCTCCTTTCACAACACCCTATGCCCTATGGGAATGTCCCTATACAAAAAGAACACGGACGGCAGCGTCGTCCGTGTTACAGTTCCTCCTCCGGAAGGGCCTCACCCTCCTCGCCATTGCCGAAGGCAATGGCCGTCCTGCCGTATTTTTGGCGGATAGCGTCCACGGCCTCCTCCAGCTGCTCCTGCCGCTGACCGCAGGCCTGAGCGGTACTGTCCAGCAGATCCAACTGTTGGAAAGTGCTGCACGTCTCGGTGACGTACAGCGCCGTTACGGTCACGGAGCGAAGGCGGGCAGGCGGCTTCCACAGCTGCCGGGCCAGGTCCGCGGCCGCACGGTAAATATCCCGGACCAGATGAGTAGGCGCATCCAGGCGGGTCTGGCGGCTGAATGTTTTGAACGATACGTCTTTCAGCGTCACGCTGACGCCGCCGGCATACAGGCCGTGGCGGCGCAGGCGGGCGGCCACACTGTCGCACAGAGGCATCAAGCCGGCGCAGATCTGTTCCCAGCGCACCAGGTCATCGGGGAAGGTAGTGCCGTTGCCCACGGACTTGACCGGATCGGCGGCGTGGCGGGGTTTGACGGGACTTTTGTCAAGACCGTTGGCGTATTCCCACAGCTGGCGGCCCATCTTTCCCAGCAGCTGCTCGGGCATGGCGGGATCGCAGGCGGCCAACTGACCGATGGTTTCTATACCGTATTTTTTCAGGGTCTGGGTGGCGGCCCGACCGGCGTACAACAGGTTGCCCAGCGGCTGCGGCCAAACGATATTTTGCCACCCGTCTATCGGAATGACCGTTGTAGCGTCCGGTTTTTTCATATCGCTGCCCAGCTTGGCAAACACTTTATTGAATGAAACACCAACAGAAATTGTTAATCCAGTCTCATTTTTGACTGTTTTTCGAATTTTATTGGCCAGTTTTTCCGCGTCGCCGCCGAAGAGGTGGAGGCTGCCGGTGACATCCAGCCAGCTCTCGTCGATCCCAAAGGGCTCGATCAGGTCGGTGAAGCGCTCATAGATGTCGTTGACGCGGACGGACCACATTTTGTACAGGTCGTGATGGGGCGGCAGAAGCACGAGGCCGGGGCACTTCTTTTTGGCCTGCCAGACCGTCTCAGCCGTTTGTATTCCGTACTTTTTGGCGGGCTCATTCTTGGCCAGAATGATGCCGTGGCGGGTCTTCGGGTCGCCGCAGACGGCCACCGGGACCTCCCACAAAGCGGGCTTGTCCAGCAGCTCCACAGAGGCGTAAAAGCTGTTCAGATCACAGTGCAGTATGATGCGCTCTCCCATGCTTTTCACCTCCCGGCACAGCAAATTTCTTTGGCAGTATATGATACAATGTCTGTACCTTTTCTATATTTTCTTTATACTTTTTATGTGCTCCTCATGCGCCTTTTCATGCACCTTTTATGCGCTGTTGGGTCAGGTTCTTTTTCTCTTCCTTCCAGCCCCCTTTTCGGGGCAGAAAACGAAGGATCGGACGGTCGTCTTCATGTGCGCCCCCTGCACAGGGGGCGCACATGGGGACTGCTCAATAGCCGATCCGACGGTCCACCAGACGCAGGGGCTTCTCACCCCGACCGTAGCGCTCCAGGTCCTCACAGAAAAGCTGCACGTTTCGATCGCGGGTGTAGCCCAGGCTCATCTGACCGGAGATGTGGGGGGTGATGAGCAGGTTCTTCGCCGTCCAGGCCGGGTCGCCGGCGGGGATAGGCTCCTGCTCAAACACATCCAGAGCCGCGCCGGCGAGACGGTCGTGGTTCAGGGCGTCCAGAAGGGCGGCCTGGTCGATGGCGCTGCCGCGGCCCACGTTGACCACATAGGCGGTCTTCGGCAGCAGGGCGAGGCGCGCCGCGGAGAGAAACCCCTTCGTCTCACCGGTGGCGGGCAGGGCCAGGGCCAGGATATCCGTATCCGGCAGGAGGGCGTCCAGCTCATCGTTGGTATGGATCTCGTCAAAGGCGGGGTCGGCGGCCTTTTTGGTGCGGCGGACACCGCGGACGGCGGCAGCACCCATGGCCTTGGCGCGGCGGGCGAACTCGGTGCCGATATCGCCGGTGCCCACGACGGTGATGGTGCTGCCCATAATGGAGCGCATGGGGAGCACCCGGCCCCAGCGGCCGGCGGCCTGGTCGGCGCAGTAGGCCGGGGCGTGGCGCAGGAGCATCAGCGTGACCATGACCATGTGCTCGGCGATGGTGACACCGTAGGCGCCGGAGGAGTTGGACAGCATGACCTCGGGAGAGGGATACAGGCTGTCGTCCAGATAGGCGTCCACACCGGCAAAGCTGCCGCAGAACCACTTGAGGTTCACGAAGTCCTTTAATTCACCGGGCTTGGGCATACCGTAGATGACCTCGTAGTCCCCCCGCTTGTCCGCGGGGACGGCGGCGGGGGCCGCGTAGTAGTCCACGGTGAAGCCGGCGCGGGCCGCTGTCTCGTCGATGAGCCGGCGGTGCTTGGGCTCGGTGAAGCTGTCGTAGATGGCGATCTTTCTCATGTTGTATATACCTCCAGGAGTTTTTCCGCGCAGCGCATTCCGTCGGCGGCAGCGGAGAGGATGCCGCCGGCATAGCCGGCCCCCTCGCCGCAGGGGAATATGCCGCGTATATTGGCTTCATAGTGCGCGTCACGCACCAGGCGCACCGGGGAGGACGAGCGCGTCTCCACGCCGGTGAGCAGGGCGTCCGGGTCATCGTAGCCCCGAAGCTGACGGCCCAGGACCGGCAGGGCCAGGGCCAGCGTCTCGCCGATAAAATCCGGCAGACAGCGGCGCAGGTCGGTATAGACCACGCCGGGGCGGTAGCTGGGGCGCACGATCCCCGGTCCGGCGGAGGGACGGCCTGTCAGAAAGTCCGCCACCCGCTGGCAGGGGGCGGCAAAGCCGCCGGTGAGGGCGTAGGCCGCCGTCTCCAGCTGCCGCTGGAGGGCGATGCCCGCCAGGGGATGGTCCGAGGGGAAATCTGCCGGCGTGACATTCACCAGCAGCGCGCCGTTGATGTTCTCCCCATCACGGGCATAGACGCTCATGCCGTTGGTTACGGTGCGCCCCGGCTCGGAGGCGGCGGCCACCACCTGGCCGCCGGGGCAGACGCAGAAGCTGAAGGCGCTGCGGCCGTTGGGCAGGTGGCAGGACAGCTTGTAGGTGCTGGGCGGCAGAGCCGGGTGGCCCGCCAGAGAACGGTACTGGGCGGCATCGATGGCCGACTGGCGGTGCTCGATGCGGACACCCATGGCAAAGGGCTTGGGCACCATATACAGTCAGTCCGACGCGATGCAACATTTCAAAGGTATCCCGGGCGCTGTGACCCAGGGCCAGGAGCACATGGCGGGCAGGCAGGTCATAGGTCTGCCCGTTCTGGCAGACGGTGACGGCGCTGACCGCGCCGTCCTGTATCCGTATATGCTCCAGCCGGGCGTTGAAGCGTATGTCCGCCCCGGCCGCCTCCAGCTCCTGCCGCAGGGCTTGCAGGGCGATGTGGAGCTTATCGGTGCCCACGTGGGGCTTGGCGTCGGTCAAAATGGTATCCGGTGCGCCGCAGCGGACCAGCGTCTCCAGAATGAAGCGGTGGCGCAGGTCCTTCGTACCGGTGTTCAGCTTGCCGTCGGAAAAGGCGCCGGCGCCGCCCTCGCCAAACTGGACGTTGCTGTCCGGGTCCAGCGGGCCGCCGGACCAGAAGCGCTCAACGTCCACCTGACGGTGTTCTACCGGCCGGCCGCGCTCCAATAGAATAGGGCGTGCGCCGCAGCGGGCCAGCACCAGGGCAGCGAACAGTCCCGCCGGTCCCGCGCCCACCACGATGGGCCGGACCGCCGGGGCCGTCACCGGCGGCGGTAGGAAGTACACTTCCTGTTTGTAGACAGATACGCGCTTATCGCGGCAGCGGCGCAGGACCTGGGCCTCGTTTTTTACAGAGACGGACACCGTGTAGACAAGGGTCAGGTCTTCGCGGGCGTCAATGGCCTTTCGCAGAACGGTACAGGCGGTGATATCCGCCGGAGCCACGCGGAGCAGCTTGGCACACCGGGCGCGCAGGAGCGTCTCCTGCTGGCCGGGGTGCAGGCGCAGTTGGTCGATACGGAGCATGGGTGCGTCTCCTTTTTATAGGATCGGGTGGGGGTTCGCCGCCGCGGCGGCGAGTTGGCTTTCCCCTGGCGGGGAGGCGGCCTCCGGCGGCCACATTTCTTTCTGCGAAGAAAGAAATGTGGGAAAGAAAGTCGCTTAGACCTACGGTCTAAGGGTCCCTTGGCGCGGGGCGGGCAAGTGCGAATTTGGCGGTGCTGGCTTCGCGGAATTGGCTCGGCGGGGGTCGTTGTCGGTTCGGGGGATCGCTTGTACCTCTTGCGCCGCTGCCGCTGATGCTGTGCGAGGGTAGGATCGGGTGCGCTGGTCGAGTGGCGATTATCAAATCGCGCCTTTGCCGCCGCAAGGCGGCAAAGGTAGGTGTGCCCGTCGGGCACAGGATATAATTATTTCTTAGCCTGCGACACGGCAGAACGAATAATTTTTACCATAGTAACAGGCAGCGGCAGCGGAAAGCTGTGCTGGCACAGTCGGGGGAACGACAACGATCAGGAAAACGCCGGTTACGTGAGGGAAAGCGCGGGCGGCAGTGAGCAGGTGTTGCGCCTGCGGGCGCGGGATGGGGAGGTTCGTGCTCCGGCACGAGTAACTTTCTTTTGTTGTCAAAAGAAAGTTACCAAAGAAAACCACTTAGACCTACGGTCTAAGGACCCCTTGGCGCGCTATGGGTCATGCAAAATTGGCGGTGCTGATCTCGCGGAATTGGTGCGGTGGGTGACATTGTTGTCGGTTCAGGGATCGCTTGTACCGCTTGCGCCGCTGCCGCTGATGCTGTGCGAGGGTAGGATCGGGTGCGCTGGAGGCGTTGGCGATTATCAAATCGCGCCCATTGCGGCGCGGAGCACCGCAATGGGTAGGTGGCGGCTGACGCCGCCGGGATATGGGGGCACCTGTCTCCCTGCGGGGCGGTCGGTTCGCGGGTCTGACAGGCCACCGGCCTGTCATTCAATACCGCGAACCCCCCAGGGGGAAGGCTTTGGGGGGTGCGCCGCTTGAGGGGAAGGCTTTGGGGATGGCGGTAGGAGCGAAAAACGCCTGCCGTGGCGGGGGCAAGCGGCCGCGTCAGCCTCCGCGCCGGTGAGCGTACACGCAGTCCTTTTGACCGACAACGGTGATGAAAGGCTATGTCCGCGAGAATACGCAGCAAATCTCTGCCGGGTATAGCGCGCTGAGGAAGTGCAGAAACGCAGTTTCTGCCGGCGTTCTTTCCCCCATTTCTTCCGCTGTTGGAAGAAATGGGGCCGTCGGAGACACGTTCCCGCGCTCGGGAGCGCGAAACTATATCCGTCACGGCTTCGCCGTGCCACCTGTCTCCCTGCGGGTCGGTCGGTTCGCGGGTCTGACACGCCACCGGCGTGTCATTCAACGGCGCGAAGCCCTCAAGGGGAAGGCTTGGCGCCTGCGGGCGGGTGTTCAAAGAAAGTTCACGGTTTTCCTGCAAAACTTAAAGGTAGAATTAAGGAAAGCGAGTATGCTATAAAACAGAAAGAGCGATGAGCCCCTTCGAAGCAGGCACCCTTCTTCATGTCTGCTTTCTCCATCATACCACGCTTTCCCCTCGGCGGCAAGATGGGAGAGTGCTCCTTATACGAAACTGCGACACAGGAGGTCATTACGATGTATAACGACGAATTCAACAACAACGATATGTACCGCTTCACCAACCGGGAGGTGCCCCGCGACGACTACGCGCCCGCACCCCGGCAGGAGAACACGTATACCGCGCCGGTGAAGAAGCAGGGCTTCTTCCGCAGGACGTGGGTAAAGGTCACGGCGCTGGTGCTGGCCTGCGCCGTGGTGGGCGGCGCAGCGGGCTACGGCGGCGCGGCGCTGGCAGGCGGCAGCACCTCCGGCGGCAAGACCACCATCAATGAGAGTGACCGCACGGCCACTGCCGTGCAGATCAAGAAGGTGGACGGCAAGACGAAGATGCAGCCCGCCGAGGTGTACGCCTCCACGGTGAACTCCACCGTGTCCATCAACTGCTCCACCACCACCAACGTGTTCGGTCAAACCACCCAGTCCGCCTCCAGCGGCAGCGGCTTCATCATCAGTCAGGACGGCTACATCGTCACCAACTACCATGTGATCAACGGCGCTTCCTCCGTGAAGGTGACGCTGTATAACGGCAACACCTACGACGCCACCGTCATCGGCGGCGACAGCGACTACGACGTGGCGGTGCTGAAGATCAACGCCACCGGCCTGACCCCCGTGACATTGGGCAACAGCGCCGATGTGAACGTGGGTGACTCCGTGCTGGCCATCGGCAATCCCCTGGGCGAGCTGACGTTCTCCATGAGCGGCGGCTATGTGTCCAGCTGCAACCGCGCCATCAACGTGGACGGCACCCCCTTCAACATGATCCAGGTGGACTGCTCCATCAACCCCGGCAACTCCGGCGGCCCCCTGATGAACCTGTACGGCGAGGTGGTGGGCATCGTGTCCGCCAAGTACTCCACCTACTCCTCCACCACGGTGGAGGGTCTGGGCTTCGCCATCCCCATTGACGATGTGAAGTCCATCATCACCGACATCATGGAGAACGGCGCCGTCACCGGCAAGGCATACATGGCCGTGACCGTGGGCACCATGAACTCCCAGATGGCCGCTCAGTACAGCATCGACATCGATCAGGGCGTGTTCGTCTACTCCGTCGTCAAGGGCGGCGCCGGCGACAAGGCCGGCCTGCGCCTGGGCGACGTGATCACCAAGATGGGTGACACCACGCTGACCAGCCGTCAGGATCTGTCCGCGGCGCTGAAGAGCTACCGCTCCGGCGACACCGCCACCCTGACCGTGTTCCGCGACGGCAGCTACATCACCACCGACATCACCTTCGACCAGCAGCCCCAGATCACCGGCACCGACACGGAGGAGGACACCTCCTCTCAGGGCGGTAATAACGGCGGTTACAGCGGCCAGATCCCCGAGAACTGGCAGGAGTTTTATAACTACTTCTTCGGCAACCGGGGCTGATACCGGCCCGGGCACAGCGGCATAACTGACCACTATGCCGCCAGGATACCACGATCTTCTTCACATTCTCCATGTTTCCCAGCACACATTCGCTTCCCCCGCACCGTCCCTGCCGGAGCTACCCCGCCGGCGGGGACGGTTTTTTGCGCGGTTGCAAGGCGTTGACAGATATGGTATAATTCTTTATTGGTATACTATGTGGAAAAATGAGGAAACGACTATGGAAGTAACACAGGGCGCACCGTTTGAGAGCTTTGGCCTGTCAGAGGCCACCATGCGCGCCATACGAAATAAGCACTACACCGTCAGCACCCCCGTGCAGGCCGGGTGCATCCCCCCCATGCTGGCGGGGAAGGACGTGATCGCCAAGGCTCCCACCGGCACGGGCAAGACCATGGCCTTCGGCATCCCCATCATCGAGCGCATCGACCGGGAGAGTGAGGAGGTGCAGGCGGTCATTCTGGCCCCCACGCGGGAGCTGGCCATGCAGATCACCGACGAGATGCGGGACATCGCCGTGTGCCACGAGGGCGTGCGGCTGGTATGTCTGTACGGCGGACAGCCCATCGGCAAGCAGATCGACGCGCTGAAGCGGCGGCCCCAGATCGTGGTGGCCACGCCGGGGCGGCTGAGCGACCACATGAAGCGGCGGACCGTGAATTTGAAGAGCGTGCAGACGGTGGTGCTGGACGAGGCGGACCGGATGCTGGACATGGGCTTTATCCACGACGTGACGCGTATTCTGGACAAGATCCCCAGCCGGAAAAACCTGGGAATGTTCTCCGCCACCATCTCGCGGGAGGTGATGGACATCTCGTGGGTATACCAGCGGGACCCGGAGGAGATCACGGTGCAGGCCACCAAGGAGAACAAACCGGACATTTTGCAGTACCGGCTGGAGGTGCCCTCCGACGGGAAGGTGGACGCCATTGCGAAGATACTGGCACACGAGAGCTATGACCGGGTGATCTGCTTCTGCAACACCAAGGGCAGCACGGAACGGCTGACGAAGTTTTTGCAGATGCGGGGCGTGGACGCCCAGTGCATCCACGGGGACATCCCCCAGCGGAAGCGGGAGGAGGTCATGCAGCGGTTCCGGGACGGAAAGCTGCGGGTGTTCGTGGCCACGGACGTGGCCAGCCGGGGCATCGACGTGGACGATGTGGACGCGGTGTTCAACTATGAGGTGCCGGAGGAGAACGAGTATTACATCCACCGCATCGGCCGGACGGGACGGGCCAAGAAGCACGGCGTGGCGTACACGCTGCTCAGCGACTTCCCCAGCCGGCTGCGGCTGGACAACATCGCGCGGAACACGCGGAGCACCATCGTGCCCGCCGTGCTGGGCGAGGACGGCAGCGTGACTGTCGGCGATAAATGAGAAAAGAGCGCACTTCAGCAGGCGGGTCCTTTTTTACGGAACGGCAGCAGGTGGGCGCTGTTGGGCCGCGCGGGTTGCTATTTCGCGCGGTGTGTGGTACAATATACATATATAACCGCAAAATCCCGAAAAGGAGCGAAGATAATGAACGAAGAGTTGAAGAATATCCTCTCCCGCGTGGACCACACGCTGCTGGCACAAGGTGCCACCTGGAATGAGATCAAGGCCATCTGCGACGACGGCATCAAGTACGGCTGCGCCAGCGTGTGCATTCCCGCCAGCTATGTGAAGCAGGCGGCGGCGTATGTGGACGGAAAGATCGCCGTCTGCACCGTTATCGGCTTCCCCAACGGCTACGACACCACCGCCGCCAAGTGCTTCGAGGCTGCCGACGCTGTGAAAAACGGCGCGTCCGAGGTGGACATGGTCATCAACATCGGTTGGGTGAAGGACGGCCTGTATGACAAGGTGCTGGAGGAGATCAAGGCCATCAAGGGTCACTGTGACGGCAGACTGCTGAAGGTCATCATCGAGACTTGCCTGCTGACCGAGGCGGAGAAGATCGAGCTGTGCCGCGTGGTGTCCGAGTCCGGCGCGGACTACATCAAGACATCCACCGGCTTCGGCGGGGGCGGCGCTACCCGGGAGGATGTGGCGCTGTTCAAGGCCCACGTGGCGCCCCATGTGAAGATCAAGGCCGCCGGCGGCATCGCGGATCTGAACGACGCCAAAGATTTCATCGCCCTGGGCGCGGACCGTCTGGGCACCAGCCGTATCGTCAAGGCCGTGAAGGCCATGGAACAGTAAATATAAGGAGGAACCACTATGCCGACTCCCCACAATAACGCCAACAAGGGCGATTTCGCCAAGACCGTTCTCATGCCCGGCGATCCGCTGCGGGCCAAGTTCATTGCCGAGACGTTCCTCACCGAGCCGAAGCTGGTGAACAACGTCCGCGGTGTGCAGGGCTATACCGGCACCTACAAGGGCGTGCCGGTGTCCGTGATGGCAAGCGGCATGGGCATCCCGTCCATCGGCATCTATTCCTATGAGCTGTACACCCAGTATGATGTGGAGAACATTATCCGCGTGGGCAGCGCCGGTGCCATGCGGGCCGACCTGGAGCTGGGCAGCGTGGTGGCCGGTCAGGGCGCCTGCACCAACTCCGATTTTGCCAGCCAGTACGAGCTGGGCGGCTCCTTCGCCCCTATCTGCGATTTCGACCTGCTGATGGCCGCCGTGGAGAGCGCCAGGGAGCTGGGCGTGAAAATGCCCGTGGGCAACCTGTACTCCTCCGACACGTTCTATGACGCCGCCGGGCGCAACATGCGCTTCGCCAAGATGGGCGTTATGGCCGTGGAGATGGAGGCCGCCGGTCTGTACTGCACCGCCGCCTATACCGGCAAGCGGGCGCTGGCCATCTGCTCCATCTCCGACAACCTGGTCAACGGCACCGAGCTGTCCGCCGATGAGCGCCAGACCACCTTCACCAATATGATGAAGATCGCCCTGGAGGTGGCTGTGAAGATGGCCGCCAAGAAGTAAACAACGGTCACGACAGCGCGGGAGGATATCTCGCGCTGTCGCTATACGCGATACATTTGTGCATTTCGCGCAAACAAAATGTAAATTTTTGATGACATTTGTTTACATTTCTACCGCAAAATGCGGTTTTCACTTGCCAAAGGCGAAAAAGTCTGCTATAATGCGCAAGGCACAGAGGGAGGAAGACCCCGTGCCGAAATGATGGTTTTCCCGCCGCAAGGCGCGAAAATAAAAAAATTGAGGAAGGTAGAATAACCATGAAGAAGTTTCTTGCTATGATCCTGGCTCTGGTTATGGCGCTGTCCCTGGTCGCTTGCGGCGACAAGAAGGACGACCCCAAGACCGACGACAACCAGGGCGACAACCCCGAAGTCACCGAGATCACCAACGCCGACGAGATCGCCGACGAGATGACCTCCGAGGATGGCAAGTACGAGATCGCTTTCGTCACCGACGTGGGCCAGCTGAAGGATAAGTCCTTCAACCAGGGCACCTTCGACGGCGTGAAGCTGTACGCTGCCAACAACGGCCTGAGCTACAAGTACTATCAGCCCGCCAACGGCGACCAGGCTACCGATGACGACCGTTACGATGCCATGAAGGCTGCTGCCGAGGGCGGCGCCAAGGTCATCGTGGCTGCCGGCTTTATGCAGGCCACTGCCCTGACCAAGGCCGCTGCTGAGTTCACCGATGTCAAGTTCGTGTTCGTGGACCGCGACAGCGCTGTGACCACCGAGGACGGCACCGCCCTGAAGAACGTTCTGGGCATCTGCTTCCAGGAAGAGCAGTGCGGCTATCTGGCCGGTTACGCTGTTGTTAAGGAAGGCTACACCAAGCTGGGCTTCACCGGTGGTGGCGGCGGCGACAACCCCGCTTGCTGCCGTTACGGCTACGGCTTCGTGCAGGGCGCTTCCGCTGCTGCTGCTGAGATGGGCGTGAAGGTCGAGATGAACTACTCCTGGCTGTATGGCGCTTCCTTCGCCGCTTCCACCGAGCTGCAGACCATGGCTTCCGGCTGGTATGAGAACGGCACCGAGGTCATCTTCGCCTGCGGCGGTAATATGTTCCAGTCTGTCGCCGCTGCCGCTGCCGCTAACGACGGCGCCGTGGTGGGCGTGGACGTTGACCAGTCCAGCCAGTCCGATACCGTTATCACCTCCGCTATGAAGGGCCTGTCCGCCTCCGTGCAGTGGGCTTGCGGCAAGGTCTATGACGGTTCCTTCGACGAGATCGGCGGCACCTTCGTGACCCTGGGCGCCAAGGACAACGCTGTGGGCCTGCCCACCGCTACCTGGTCCCTGACCAAGTGGACTGTGGACGACTACAACGCCATGCTGGCCAAGATGGCCGATGGTTCTCTGGTCGTCGACAACGACTACTCCAAGCTGGACAGCACCGACAGCCTGACCCTGAACCTGGTCAAGTAATCGGAACGTACTTAACAAAAAAAGAGACGCCTGGGGGCGTCTTTCATAGGTACACTTAGTGACCTGACCTTTTGTATGGGCAGGCAGTGGCGCAAGCCGCTGCCTGCCTGTT
>OLNX01000395.1_pt1 | contig 45686 bp, 41 predicted proteins | sample 1672611 | NCBI WGS metagenome assembly OLNX01 (sample SAMEA3136705, study PRJEB25190) | human gut metagenome | reverse complement strand
GGGAATGTCAACGGGGATTTCGTTTAACCGGGATAAATCTCTGAATTTCTCTTGATACCTCTTATTATCTCCTGATTTCTCACGTTCTATTTTGAATTTTTCGGGGGAAGGCCCTGTACGCCGAAACGCCTGGGGGCGCTGGATCTTCTGCGCGGCCGGCCTTATGCGGATTCTCTGCGCCGCTGCTATGGCAGAAGCTCTGGGGAGATCGCTCGCTATCTCTGCTGGGAGATGGCGGACCGGGGCACCGGCCCCATCTGACTGCCGGCGGTGGGGGACGATGGGCCGGACCGCTTCGCCATGTTTTTGGGCGAGAGAAAACCGGACGAGCGTTACATCGTCCGGTTCCCGCAGAATGTCGATGGGGACTATGAAGCGTATGGGCATCCGGTGTGGATGTACGGCCCGTACCCGGTGCGGGGCGTCTACACCCAGCCCATGAGGGCTATTCCGGCCACGGAAGCCTGTTACGTCATCGGGAATGAATCGGAAAAACTGACGGAGGTCCGGCTGCGGGTGGACGCAGGCCTGGACGAATCCGTCTCCATCCCCGCCCCGCCGTCCCTGACCATCTGGCGGTTTACAGGCGGGGACATGGGCTGGCGCCTGGTGGACCGGTATTTTGACGCCCGGGGCGAAGAACTGCCCTGACGTTTGAAAACAATATGTAATGCTACAAGATCCACTGGACCAACAGTAGCAGCACAAATCCCGGCAGGCCCAGGACGGCGATCACCAGGGCATTCCACAGGTTCAGCCCCAGGGCGATGCCGGTGAGGCCCGCCGTCAGCCGTACGGCCCCCAGGGCTAGAAACCCCAACAGGGTGTTCAGCAGTAGTTTCAGCGCCAGGCGGAAGGGGGAGCTGAACACCCGGATCAGAGCGACGAGAAAGAAGCCCGCCAGGATGGCGGCGATGATCTTCTGACTCAGGTCCATGTGGACGCCCCCTCCAGCCCGGCAGCAGCCGCTGCCTCGGGACTCCGCTCCTTGATGGCGCGGATCAGATAGTTGCACCGGGCCTTCACGGCGCTGATCTGGTAGACGCAGGACTCCACCAGCTCCGGGTCCAGGGCTTGGTCGAACTGGCGATAGGCCTGGGCCAGGTCCCCCTGGGCCTCCAGCAGCTCGGCCTTCAGGGTCAGCAGCTCCGGGTCGGGGCGGGCGGCTTTCTTGGCAAAAACAGGTTTCATGGCAGTGTCCCTCCTATCCATATTCTTACGGGGAGTTTGGACAAATATGCCAGCTTTCATACAAGGAGGCAGGAAGAACATGCCAACAGAACAGGAGAACTTCATGGCCCAGGCTCTGGCGCTGGCGGCGGAGGCCGCGGCGGTGGGGGAGGTGCCCGTGGGCTGCGTTATCGTCCGGGACGGGGAAATCGTGGGCCGGGGCCGCAACCGGCGGGAGGAGCGCCAGGCCGCCTGGTCCCACGCGGAAATGGAGGCCATGGCCGAAGCCAACCGGACCCTGGGCACCTGGCGGCTGGACGGCTGCACGCTGTATGTGACTCTGGAGCCCTGCCCCATGTGTGCCGGGGCCATTCTCAACGCACGAGTCAGCCGGGTGTACTTTGGGGCCCGGGACCGGGAGATGGGCGCCTGCGGCGGGGGCATGAATCTGTTTATGGAGGATTTCCCTCACCCTCCCGCCCTGGTGGGCGGCGTGCTGGAGGCCGAATGCGCCCGGGTTCTGTCGGATTTTTTTCGCTCCGTGCGGAAAAAGTGAATTTTCCCTATTTTCCCGTTGACAAAACCGGGAAAAGTGGCTATATTATGTGGTGATCCAGTGCAAATGCAGTGATGGGGACCAGTAGCGCTCCTTCCCGATGCCAAGAGAGCCGCCGTTTCGGTGCAAGGCGGTCACGGGCGAAGCGGCGAATATCACCCCGGAGCATCCGGCTGAAACGGCATACCCGGATTAGGTGCGGACGGCGGAGGGCCGTTATCATCCCTCGCCCACGGATGGTGGGGCGGAGCGGCCGCGTTTTCGCGGCAATAAGAGTGGTACCGCAGAGGTTTTTCACGGCCTTTGTCTCTTACAGAGACAAGGGCCGCTTTTTTATTGGTTTTCAAATACAATTTTCGTATACGGAGGTAACACATGGAGTACAAAAAGACGCTGAATATGCCGAAATCCGGCTTTCCCATGCGGGCGGGCCTGCCCAAGCGGGAGCCGGAGATGCTGCGCTATTGGGAGCAGCTGGACCTTTACAACGAGCTGCTGAAGAAGAACGAGGGCAAGCCCCTGTTTTCCCTCCACGACGGCCCTCCCTTCTCCAACGGCGCCCTGCACATGGGCCACGCCCTGAACAAGGCCCTGAAGGACTTCATCAACCGCAGCTATGCCATGCGCGGGTACTACACCCCCTATATCCCCGGCTGGGACAACCACGGCATGCCCATTGAGTCCGCCATCATCAAGCAGAACAAGCTCAACCACAAGGCCATGAGCGTGGCGGATTTCCGCACCGCCTGCCACGAGTTCGCCGACCACTATATCGACGTGCAGCGGGAGGGCTTCAAGCGCATGGGCGTGGTGGCCGACTGGGACCATCCCTACAAGACCATGGACCCGGGCTTTGAGGCCCGGGAGGTCCGGGTGTTCGGCAAGATGTACAAAAACGGCCACATCTACAAGGGCCTCAAGCCCGTGTACTGGTGCCCCCACGACGAGACTGCCCTGGCCGAGGCGGAGATCGAGTATCAGGACGACCCCTGCACCACGGTGTATGTGAAGTTCCCCATGCACGACGACCTGGGCAAGCTCCCCCACCTGGACAAGAGCAAGCTCAGCTTCGTCATCTGGACCACCACCATCTGGACCCTGCCCGGCAACCTGGCCATTGCCCTGAACCCGGCGGAGAGCTACGCCGTCGTCAAGCCGGAGGGCCGCGACGAGCTGTATATCATGGCGGAGGCCCTGACGGAGAAGGTCATGGGCATCGGCGGCTTCGACCGCTATGAGATCGTGGAGACCCACCCCGGTGCCTTCTTCGAGAACATGCTGGCCAGCCATCCCTTCCTGCCCAAGACCAGCCGCCTGGTGCTGGCGGACTATGTCACCATGGACTCCGGTACCGGCTGCGTTCACACCGCCCCCGGCTTCGGCGCCGACGACTATCAGACCTGCCTGCGCTACGGCATGGACATGGTGGTGCCCGTGGACGACCAGGGCCGCCACACCGACTATGCCGGCAAGTACGCCGGCATGAAGACCGAGGAATCCAACCCCGTGATCCTCCAGGATATGAAGGACGCCGGGTCCCTGTTTGCCAGCCAGGAGATCGTCCACAGCTATCCCCACTGCTGGCGCTGCAAGAAGCCCATCATCTTCCGTGCCACTCCCCAGTGGTTCTGCTCCGTGGAGTCCTTCAAGGATGACGCCATCGCCGCCTGCGAGGACGTGCGCTGGGTGCCCTCCTGGGGCAAGGACCGCCTGCGCTCCATGGTCCTGGAGCGCACCGACTGGTGCATCAGCCGCCAGCGCCGCTGGGGCCTGCCTATCCCGGTGTTCTACTGCAAGGACTGCGGCAAGCCCATCTGCACCGACGAGACCATCGACGCCATCGCGGGCCTCTTTGAAAAGAAGGGCTCCAACGCCTGGTTCGAGATGGAGGCGGAGGACATGCTGCCGGAGGGCTTTACCTGCCCCCACTGCGGCAAGGCCGCAGGCTTCGAGAAGGAGAGCGACACCCTGGACGGCTGGTTCGATTCCGGCTCCACCCACTATGCCTCTATGGAGCGCACCCAGGGCTTCTGGCCCGCCACCATGTATATCGAGGGTCTGGACCAGTATCGCGGCTGGTTCCAGAGCTCCCTGCTGGTGGCCGTGGGCGCGCTGGAGCGGGGGGCTCCCTTCAAGGAGTGCCTGACCCACGGCTGGACCGTGGACGGTCAGGGCCGCGCCATGCACAAGTCCCTGGGCAACGGCATGGACCCCGCCGAGATCTTCAACAAGTACGGCGCGGACCTGCTGCGCCTGTGGGCCGGCTCCTCCGACTATCACGTGGACGTCCGCTGCTCTGACGACATCTTCAAGCAGCTGTCCCAGAACTATCTGAAGTTCCGCAACACGGCCAAGTTCTGCCTGGATAACCTGACGGGCTTCGATCCGGAGACGGAGCTGGTGGCCCCCGCCCGGATGCAGGAGCTGGACCGCTGGGCCGTTACCCGGCTCAACAGCCTGATCCGCCGGGTGTTTGACAGCTACGATGCCTATGAGTTCCACGCCGTGTCCCACGCCATCAACGATTTCTGCGTGGTGGACCTGAGCTCCTTCTATTTCGACATCATCAAGGACCGCCTGTACTGCGACGGCGAGCACAGCGCCAGCCGCCGCAGCGCCCAGACCGCCCTGTTCCTGATCCTGGACGCCATGACCCGGATGTTCGCCCCCATCCTGGCCTTCACCTGCGAGGAGATCTGGCTGGCTATGCCCCACCGCAGTGCCGACGACAGCCGCAGCGTCCTGTTCAACTGCATGGTGCAGCCCTATGAGGGCTATGCTCTGCCGGAGGACGCCATGGACCGCTGGGCAAGGATCGCCGCTGTCCGCACCGCCGTCAACGGTGCGCTGGAGCAGGCCCGGGCCGACAAGACCATCGGCAAGAGCCTGGAGGCGGAGGTGGATGTCACCGTTCCCGCCGAGGACGCCTTCCTGGCGGACATGGACGCGGATACCCTGGCGGATCTGCTGATCGTGTCCCAGGTACGGGTCACCGTGGGCAACGAGCTGACCGTCACCGTGGCTCCCGCCCGGGGCGTCAAGTGCGCCCGCTGCTGGAAGGTGCTCTCCAGCGTGGGCACCGTGGAGGGTCACGATACCCTGTGCCCCCGCTGCGCCGCTGTGGTGAAGTCCCTGCCCGTGGTGGAGTGATCGGAATTTCAAGCAATCCCCAAGCCCCGGCGCCGCTGCGCCGGGGCTTGCCCTGCCCATTATCATGACCGGAGAGGAATCACGTGAACGACAAGCAGGAAGCAAAATTTCAGGAGCTCACCGGCCAGCCGGTGGGCCATCTGGTGTGCAAAATGGCGGCGCCCACCATCATCAGCATGATGGTGACGGCCTGCTATAACATGGTGGATACCTATTTCGTGGGCCAGCTCCACAGCAACAGCGCCACCGGCGCGGTGGGGGTGGTGTTCTCCCTGATGGCGGTGATCCAGGCGGTGGGTTTTTTCTTCGGCCACGGGTCCGGCAACTACATCTCCCGCCAGCTGGGCCGCCATGAATCCGGCGACGCCGGGAAAATGGCCGCCACCGGCGTGACCCTGGCGTTTCTGGCGGGGTGCGTCATTCTGGCGCTGGGCCAGATCTTTCTCACGCCCCTGGCCCGGCTGCTGGGCTCCACGGATACCATCCTGCCCTATGCCCGCAGCTATCTGCGGATCATCCTGCTGGGGGCCCCGTATATGACGGCATCCTTCGTGCTGAATAACCAGCTGCGCTTTCAGGGCAGCGCCGCCTACGGCATGGTGGGCATCGCTGCCGGAGCGGTGCTGAACGTGGGGCTGGACCCGCTCTTGATCTTCGGGCTGAACATGGGGGTGGCCGGGGCGGCCCTGGCCACCATTCTCAGCCAGCTGGCGTCGTTCTGCATGCTGCTTCTGGGCTGCTCCCGGGGCGGCAACCTGCGCATCCGCCTGCGGAACGTGTGCATCCGCCGGGACCTGCTGGTGGAGATCTGCAAGGGCGGCGTGCCGTCCCTGTGCCGCCAGGGGCTGGCCAGCATCGCCACCATCTGCCTCAACCGCAGCGCGGGCCTGTACGGCGACGCGGCCATTGCCGCCATGAGCGTGGTGACCCGTGCCATGCAGCTGGCCCAGTCGGCGCTGATCGGCTTCGGCCAGGGATTTCAGCCGGTGTGCGGCTTCAACTACGGCGCGGGGCTGTATGGCCGGGTGAAGGACGCCTTCCGCTTTTGCGTCAAGTGGGCCACGGTGTTTCTGGCGGCGGCGTCGGTGCTGGGGATGATCTTCGCGCCCCAAATCGTGGCGGTGTTCCGCAACGACCCGGAGGTTATCGCCTTCGGGGCCCGGGCTCTGCGCTGTCAGTGCGCGGTGTTCCCTCTGTGCGGGGTCATCGTCATCTCCAGCATGCTGACCCAGACCATCAACAAGGTGTGGCAGGCGTCGCTGCTGGCGGTGGCCCGGCAGGGGCTGTTCTTCATTCCGGCAGTGCTGATCCTGCCCCATGTGCTGGGAGAGCTGGGGGTACAGCTGGCCCAGTCGTTGTCCGATGTGTGCGCCTTCGCCCTGACGGTGCCGCTGGTGCTGGGCGTCCTGCGGGATATGGACCGCCAGGAGCGCCTGGAAAGGATCTCCTGACGAAAAAATCGCGGGCCTTAGCCCGCGATTTTTACATAATACGATATCTTTCTGCGATATACTATGCGTTTACACTGTCCGCCAGCTGCATGGCCATGCGCTCCAGCTCCTCCTGCTGGCCCTGGCGCAGGGCGGAACGCAGGGTCACGGTATCTGCGGCCTGCTCCCATTTCAGAGGCTCCAGGAGCTTCTGCATGCCCCGGGCACTGGTGGGAGCCCAGGACCCGTTCTCGATATACGCCACCCGGCGGTTCTTCAGCGTATGGGCAGTCAGATCGTGCAGCAGGTTCTCCATGGTGACGAACACACCGGCGTTATACGTGGGCGCGGCCAGCACCACATGGCTGAACCGGAACGCCGCCGCCAGAATGTAGGACGCCGGGGTAACGGAGGTGTCGTACATGGCCACCTGCACCCCCTGCTCCCGCAGACGGCAGGCCAGGATGTTGGCGGCGTTCTCCGTCCCGCCGTACACCGACGCATAGGCGATGACCACGCCCCGCTCCTCCGGCTCATACCGGCTCCACAGGTCGTATTTGCCCAGGATGTACCCCAGGTCCTGCCGCCACACGAAGCCGTGCAGGGGCAGCAGCATCTGAATGTCCAGTCCCCCGGCCTTTTTCAGCACCGCCTGGACCTGTGCGCCGTACTTGCCCACAATATTGGTGTAATACCGCCGGGCCTCGTCCAGATAGTCCCGGTGGAAGTCCACCTCGTCGGCGAACAGCGCGCCGTTCAGGGCGCCGAAGGTGCCGAAGGCGTCCGCCGTCAGCAGCAGCTTGTCCGTCTCGTCATAGGTCATCAGCACCTCCGGCCAGTGGACCATAGGCGCGGCCACAAAGTGCAGGGTGTGCCGCCCGGTGCAGAGGGTGTCCCCCTCCTTCACCACGCTGATGCGCCCCTCATACCCGGGGCCGAAGAACTGGGCCAGCATATTCTTGGCAGCGGCGGAGCACACCACGGTGGTCTCCGGGTGCCGCACCAGCAGGTCCCGGATATCGGCGGCGTGGTCCGGCTCCATGTGCTGCACCACCAGGTAATCCAGGGCCCGGCCATTGAGCCCGTGGGCCACGTTTTCCAGAAATACCCGGCACACGGAGGCATCGGCGGTGTCAAACAGCACCGTTTTCCCGTCGGTCAGCAGATAGCTGTTGAAGGATACGCCCCGGGGCACGTCATAGACCCCCTCGAACATAGCCAGACGGCGTCCGTCGGCCCCCACCCAGGTATAATCGTCATTGACCTTTCTCGTGCAGAACATAAGGATACCTTCTTTCCCCTAAAATCTCGATTATATTATATCCTTTTTATGGCAAAAAATCTGTGCTATATGCAACACTTGTGAAAAAATGCGCCCCGGCCGGGGCGCATTTTCTCTTATTGGCTGTTACTGATACAGATCCACCACCGTGTGACACGCCTCCAGCAGGAGACCGTCGAAATAGTCCACGGCATCCTGGGGGATCGTCTCCTGCGGCGGGGCCATCATCCCCATGCTGTAGGTATAGCTGTGGCCGTCGATCACAAAAAACAGCCGCAGTCCATCTTCACTGCATTCCCGGTAAATGGGCACATGCTTGTAATTCTCTCTCAGCGGCGGATATTCCTGGCGCTTCTCCGTATTTCGCAGCGCCAGGATATACACCGGGTATGTGGTCCCGTCATAGATAACTTTCCCGGCCATATCCCAGCCGGTGGGCCGGGCGAAGCGCCCGGTGCTGGACAGATAGATGCTGTACTCCTCCTGCTTCCAGGGCAGGATATCCTCCGGCGGAGCCAGGACCCCCAGCTTTTCCGCCGTCTGGCTCAGCTGCTCATAGCTCTCCGCCGGCTTCTGCAAGGATGGGTGCACCGGCCAGCAAAACACCAGGTCGTATAGGACGACTCCCGCCACAACGGCCAGAATCACCAACAGGACGATTTTTGTAGCTTTTTTCATGATAGGACTCCTTTCCTGTCAGGAATACAGGTCAATGATGTCGTGACACGCCTCCAGCAGGAGACCGTCGAAGTAGTCCACGGCATCCTGGGGGATCTTCCCGTCGGCGTACACCTGGACGGTGTATATATGGCCGTCAATGCTCAAGAAATACAGCATCGAATTGTCCGATGCGTCCCGGTAAATGGGCGTCATCCGGTAGTTTTCCCGCAACGAGATCTCCGCGCGCCACTCGAAGCTCCATTCCTGAGACCCGTAGAGCTCCGTCCAGTATGACGCACCGCCATATTCCACGGTCCCCGACATCAGAAAAGCCATAGGCTTACTCAGCCGGTCCCGGCCATCCAGCTCCTGACTGTAGAACGTTTCCACCCATGGCAGGACGTTCTCCGGAGGGACCAGCACACCCGTCTTTTCCATATCCTGCCGCAGCTGCGCGTAGCTATCCACGCTTTTCCGGGGTTGGGGATATATCGGCCAGGTCAGCACAGCATACACGATGCCGCCCACAATGGCCAGCAGCACCGCCAGCAGAATAATTTTCTTCCCGGTTCCTCGCTTCATGGCACGTCTCCTTTCCCGTTACTGGTACAGATCCACCACCGTGTGACACGCCGTCCGCAGCGCGTCCTCCACATACGCCGCGTCCTCCTCCGACAGGGTCGTGCTCTCCGGATAGTGCAATTGGATGATGTACTCGCTACCGTCGATACACAGCTGCGCCATATAGAACCCCTGGTTCTGGAACAGGTAAATGGGCACATAGCGATAGCTGTCCCAGCAGGGCGGCAGATCGCCCACGACACCGGTGACTCCCACGGAGACCTCTGCGTTGAAGGTAACGCCGCCGCGCTCCATGGTGCCGGATATGGCAAAGCCGCTGACCTTGGCCAGCCGGGAGGGACTGTCCATCCGGAGCTGACGCTCCGTCACCGTCCACGGCAGCAGGTTTTCCCCGGGGACCCGGATATCCGTTTTCTTTTCCACCGTGTCCCGCAGCTGCTCATAGCTTTTCGCCGGTTTCATCCGGGTGGGATTCACCGGACAGACCATGACGGCGTACACGATCACGCCCACCATGGCCAGCAGCACCACCAGCAGGACGATTTTCCCGATTTTCTTCCCGGTTCCTCGCTTCATATGGCGTCACCTCCCTCGCTTTTTTGCCATTTTACCACATTTTCGTCCAATGTGCAAGCACAATTTTCCGTTTGGCGACACAGTGTCGTTTATCCATCTATTTTGCCGCTCACGTCCCGTCAAATTCGCCCAATCTGACGCTTGGTTTGACTTCTCCGGCGGACAATGCTATAATGAAGTGTTGAGTTTTTTCATAGGAGGTGCGGGATATGCGGCAGGAGGACAATCGGCAGCCCATGGGCTCGGAGTCTCTGGGGACCCTAGTCAGCAGCTGGCGGGACGGCACGTTTTCCGAGATCTGGGCCGACTGGAAGTGGATCTGGGGCTATACCAAGCGCTACCGGCGGGCGGTGTGGTTCTATACCATCCTGGGCGTGGCCAGCTCCACCCTGGGCCTGGTGTCTGCCGTGGCCAGCAAATACTCCATCGACATCATCACCGGCTACGACAGCGACCACCTGTGGTTCATCGTCACCGTGATGGTGGCCTCGGCCCTGGTGGGTCTGCTGCTGCGCAGCGTCACCTCCCGCATTTCCACGAAAATCTCCCTCCGGGTGAACAACGATATCCAGGCCCAGGTGTTCGACCGCCTGCTGGGGGCCGACTGGCGGTCCCTGAACGCGTTTGCCAGCGGCGACCTGCTCAGCCGCCTGTCCACCGACGTGGGCTCCGTGTCCTCCAGCGCCATCCGCTGGCTGCCGGACCTGATCGTCACGGCGTACACCTTCGCCGCCACCCTGGCGGTGATCCTGCACTATGACTGGGTCATGGCCCTGTTGGCCCTGGCCAGCGCCCCCTTCCTGCTGCTGACGTCCCGCCGCCTGATCCGGGGCATGCGCACCCACCAGCAGGAGGTCCGCCAGGTGGGCAGCCGCCTGATGTCCTACGAGACGGAGACGCTGCACAATCTGGACGCCATCAAGGGCTTCGGCATCACCGGCCGCTATGGCCGGGGCTTCCGCCGCCGGCAGGAGGAGTTCCGCCGGGCCAGCCTGGATTATAATCTATTCAGCATCCGCACGGAGATTCTCCTGTCTCTTCTGGGCTCCGCCGTCCAGATGGCGGCCTTCGGCTACTGCCTGTATCTGCTGTGGTCCGGCAAAATTCTCTACGGCACCATGACGCTGTTCCTGTCCCAGGGGGCCAAGCTCAGCTCCGCCTTCAACGCTCTGGTGCGGACGGTGCCGTCGTTCCTCAGCGCGTCGGTGTCCGCCCGCCGTATCCGGGACCTGTACGCCCTGGAGCCGGAGCCGGTGCTGCCGGACGACGGGCTGGACAGCCTGGCCTCTCAGGGCTTCACCGTGGCCGTGGAGGACGCGGGCTACGCCTATGTTCCCCATCAGCCGGTGCTGACCCATGCCGATTTCCGGGCCGCTCCCGGGGAGACCGTGGCTCTGGTGGGCCCCTCCGGCGGCGGCAAGACCACCATGATCCGCCTGCTGCTGGGCCTGATCCGCCCGGCGGAGGGCCGCGCTTACCTCCAGGCCGCCGACGGGCGGCAGGTGGAGGTGAACGCCGGACTCCGCCGCTATTTCTCCTATGTGCCCCAGGGCAACACCCTCCTCTCCGGCACCATCGCCGACAATCTGCGGATGGTGAAGCCCGACGCCTCCGACGCCCAGCTGCGGGCGGCGCTGGAGGCCGCCTGCGCCTGGGACTTCGTTTCCGCCATGGACGGCGGGCTGGACGCCTCCGTGGGGGAGCACGGCCACGGCCTGTCCGAGGGGCAGGCCCAGCGTATCGCCATTGCCCGGGCCCTGCTGCGGGACGCCCCGGTGCTGCTGCTGGACGAGGCCACCAGCGCCCTGGATGTGGCCACCGAGCGCACCATCCTGCGGAATCTGGCAGCCCGCTACCCCCACAAGACCTGCATCGTCACCACCCACCGGCCCACGGTGATCTCCCTGTGCCGCCGGGTGTACCAGGTGTCCTCCGGCTGCCTCCGCCTGCTGGACTCCGACGAGGCCCAGCGCCTGGCCATGGACTTCTGACCCTTTCCCCGGAACCTGCTGGGTTCCGGGGCAGAGCTTGTCAAAAAAGGGCGCCGCCCCTTTTTGACAAAAGGCTGGCCCAATGGAGTTGGAGGGACTTCATTTTCCGGCAGATGCGCGCTTATTTTTCGAGACTCTCTGTCTAATGCTTTTCTTCTGCTCCGAATACGCCAGAAACCCGGCTGCGGCATAATGCGCAGCCGGGTTTCCCGATAGATGGTACTATGTTCTTTCCTCCAAATGTGCTTCCTTCAGTTCAAGGATTTTATCGTATAGAGGAAGAAGCTCCGGGCTCACCTTGTGTTCGATGCTGATGACGGTCAAGCCGTCCGTCCGGAGCAGCTGCGACAAAATTTTCTGGCTGCTGCCCTTGTCCATATTGGCAGTGGCTTCGTCCAGGAAGATGACCCGCTTATTCTCGGTCAGCACCCGGGCCAGCGCCAGCTTTTGCCGTTCTCCGCCGGACAGATTGCCCTTCGTGTTCTGGAATACCTGGTCCAGATCATGGGATGCAAGAAAGGCATCCATTCCCAAGGAATGCATCACAGAAACGGCACGTTCCTGCAATGCAGGACGATAAAGCGTGACATTCTGGAGAAACGTATCGTCAAAGATAAACGCGTCCTGAAGCACGACGCCGATCTGGTCATAAAGAGCGGGCCACAGCTGGCGGATATCCGTTCCGTTCACCGAGATACACCCCTCATACTCTGTTTCCAGCCCGGTCAGCAGCTTGAACAGCGTGCTCTTTCCGCTTCCGTTTTCGCCTAAAATCAGGTATTTCTTCCCTGCCTCGAACCGATAATTCGCATGGGAAAGAATAACCTTTTCATCATGTCGGAAGGACACATTGTCAAGCTCCATGTACTCGATCGTGGGAGCTGCCGACGAAGCCGCAGCGCTGTCAGGAACAGACAGCAGCTGCTGGATCTTCTGGCGAATACCGGTGACGCTCCGCATTTCCGATATCTGATAGGAAATGCTGTTGGTGGGGATCACCAGCATTTCCGATAATTGCAGCGCACCCACCAAAGCGCCCACGGACAGCCGCCCCTTGGAAATCTCGTAAATGCTGAATCCCACCATCACGGCCTCGCCGATATAGGACAGCAGGCCGATGATCGTATTCACCCGAATTTTTGTTTTCGCCTTGGCAAACTCTGCGTGGGCGGCTTTCTCGTTGTCCTGCTCCAGCGTTTGCAGGTATTCCCGCTCTATGTGGTTTACCTTGATGGTGGGGTACCCGTGGATCAGATTGCCGATCATGACATTGAGCTTTTCCAGGGCCATCGTATAGAAGTTCGTCCGCTTTTCCAGCGCCTTCCCCTGCACGGCGGAGGCCACAATGGGGCACACGGTGGAAACGATGATGATCATTGCCAGATAGCCGTTGATGTACAGCAATGCGATCACACAGGTGATCAACACCAGGATGCTGTAGGCCAATTCCAAGCGGGTGACATAATAGCTGTCCACCAGCATCTCGATTTCGTTGTTCAGCGTGGTGACATAGTTCTGTCCCTGCTGTTCCTGGAATTTCCGGGGCGGCATATAAACAATATGCGCCATGACCTTCCGCTTGAGACTGAACAGCCTGCTGTTCCGATATTTCCCCGTGCTGAGCTGCCGGGCTGTCTCAAACAAAAGGATTCCCAGGATGCTGGCAGCATAGCACAGAAACATGGTAAGTGTGCCGCCTGCGCCCGCATCCACCGCATCGATGGCATTTTGAAGATAGATCGGTTTCAGCGAGGTGCAAACGGCCAAAAGTACCGATGAAATCACGACAATAAAAACCACGGTTTCGCCTCCTATTCTGACGGGCTGCCGCTATGGGTGCCGGATATTCTGGTATATCCGGCAGATCGGGGCCCATCGTTTGCGAAGGCCCCCAGCCGTCGCCATTTCTATTATATCACAATATGAAAAAAACAAGAAGATTGTTTTGCAATAGTTGAGTTGGTTTTTTAAAACGAAAGTCCTTCACGCGGCGGCGGCTGAAGTCACGGAAACGGACGCAGCTCCATTTGATTTGAGAGACGCGCTCTGCCCGTGGCCGTTTTTTCGTGAATGGCCGGGGCCTGGAAGCCATGAACAGAGCTTTCCTTTATGCGCTCCCCGGGAAAACAGCTCTGTATTCTATCAAGGCCCAAAAAAATTTAAAAATTTTGAAAAAATATGGTTGCAAAATCCCCGCTGCGGTGTCTACTAAACGGAGGGGACATGAGACCCCCCAAAAATAGTGGGATATCCTGTGCGGGGACTGACCCTCTCCTGTGCAGCGTCCATAGAAAGCACCGCCGAAGGCAAGCCTTCGACGGTGCTTTTCTTGCGTATGAATGAAAATGGATAACTCTTGCCTATGCATATACACATATACAAGCTGTATTTTTACGCCGGATTATCACAAATTGTATTGGAGAATCAGAACTCCGGGGCCCCGGGCTGCATCTGCTGCTTTACCCGGCGGCCGGTGGGCGTAGCGGCCAGGCCGCCCAGGGCGGTTTCCCGGAACTCCACAGGCATGCGGCGGCCCACCTGGCCCATGGCGTCGATGACCTCATCCACAGGAATGCGGCTCTCGATCCCGGCCAGGGCCATATCCGCCGCGCTGATGGCATTTACCGCGCCGATGACATTGCGCTTGACACAGGGAACCTCCACCAAGCCGGCCACCGGATCACACACCAAGCCCATAAGGTTTTTCAGGGCCATGGCCACGGCGTGGCCGATCTGTTGTCCGGTGCCGTCCCGCAGGGCGACCAGGGCCCCCGCCGCCATAGCGGAGGCAGTGCCGATCTCCGCCTGGCAGCCGCCGGAGGCGCCGGCGATGCAGGCCTTATAGGCGATGACCGCGCCGATTCCGCTGGCCACATACAGGGCCTCCAATATCCGGTGCTGGCTCAGCTCCTCGTATTTGCAAAGGGGCAGCAGCACCGCCGGCAGTACACCGCAGGCTCCCGCCGTGGGAGCCGCTACGATGCGGCGCATGCAGGCGTTGGATTCCGCCATGGACAAGGCCTCGGCAATGACCTCGCTGACGTAGCCGCCGGACATGGCCCGTCCCCGGATGGAATACTGCCGCATTTTCAGGCCGTCGCCTCCTGCCAGACCGCTGACGCTGCGGCGGCGGCCGGTATAGGTGTCCGCCGCGTCCACCATATATTGCCAGGTGGTCAGCATTTTCGCCATGGACTGCTGGCGGGTCACCTGGCGCTCGTCCATGTCCGTCTCCAGCACAATCTCCCAGAAGGGCTTGTGCTCGGCCTCCATGCGGTCAAAGATTTCCTTCATCGAATCCAGAGACATCGTCATCGTCCTCCTTATCGTAATAGGTCACGGACAGGATGCCCGTCAGCTCCGACAGAAACGCCACCTGATGGGGCTTGATATGCTGGTCGGTTTCGATGACCATCAGGGCATCACCGCCCCGCTTGTGGCGGCACAGGCTCATGTTGGCCACGTTGATGCGCAGCTGGTTCAGCACCGATGTCACCGCCGCCACCGCGCCGTTTTCATCCTGATTGCGGATGACCAGGGTGTTGAACATGCCGTCGAAGCTGACGTCGATGCCGTCCACCTTGTTCACCAGGATGCGGCCGCCGCCTACGCTGCATGCCTGAAGCTCCAGCTTTTTGCCGCCGGCATCCCAGGTCTCGATAACAGCGGTGTTGGGGTGGGCGTCCCGCAGCTCCACAGTGTCGATGGTGTAGATCAGTCCCCGCTTTTTCGCCTCCTGAAAGGCAAAGGGAATGCGCAGGTCGTCGGGCTTCATGCCCAGCAGCCCCGCCACCAGGGCGCGGTCCGTGCCGTGGCCGGGGCCGGTCTCAGCAAAGGAGCCGTGCAGATGGATCCTGGCCTCCACCGGCTCGTCGCCCAGCAGTGTCCGGGCCATGCTGCCGATGCGGACCGCTCCCGCCGTGTGGGAACTGGACGGGCCCACCATCACCGGGCCCAGAATATCGAAAATATCCAGCATGTGATCGTCCTCGCTTTCTCTGTGCAATCAAAGCCATCATAGCACATACCGGCAGAAAAAGCGAGGGGTGTTTCCATTTTTTTGCGGCCTGACTTGTAGGACTGCAAGCCTATCGGGAAAAAGAGTTGCAAACGGAGTCAGAGTATGATATAATGATATTAATTGATGTTGAATCAACTGTAATGTGATCAACGTGAAATTTTTGGATGCTCCGGCCGTTTCGCCCGCTGAAAATGTCCACCGCACAGGGCTTTGCGCGGGTTCGGATTTCACAATTTCATATCGTTCTTGCGTGTTTTTCTTGCATTCTTCCGGAGCAAGGATTACACTTGAGGTATACGGAGAGTTGTCCGAGAGGTCGAAGGTGCGACACTCGAAATGTCGTGTTCCCAAAAGGAACCTAGGGTTCGAATCCCTAACTCTCCGCCAAAAACCCAGTCATATCAAGGCTTTTGCCCATATGACTGGGCTTTTCTTTTCTCTCAAGGCCACATCGGCGTACATGATTTTCGGCAAGAACTCAGGTGTGCCAGCCGGTCTGCCTTGTGTCCGGCAGAGTCAGGATATTGTCCATTACATTTGCCGAGGTGATCTTGGACTTGTAATCCAAATGGCTGTAAATATTCGCCGTCGTGCCGATATCGCTGTGACCCAGCCACTCCTGGATTTGCTTCAGAGGCACATCGTTCGCCAAAAGCAGTGAGGCGCAGCTGTGTCTGAGGTCGTGAAAGCGAATGTGCCGCAGACCGTTCTGCTCCAGCAGCTTGCTGAAATTGGCGGTAACGCTTCTGGGGTTGAAGATATTGCCCATAGCATCCACAAAAACATAGCCGTCATACTTTTTGCTGTAGCAATTTCCGCATACGCGCCGATTCTCCTTTTGCTGCTCCCTCAGCGCCAGCAGCTTTTCCCGGATGTTGCTGACCAGCGGCAGGGAGCGCAGGCTGGATTTCGTCTTGGCGCGGTCGGCGCAGACGATTTCACATTTGCCGTCTATCTTTGCGTTGGTTACAATGTGCTTAATGGTGATGGTGTCCCGCTCAAAGTCGATGGCGTCCCATTTCAGCCCCAGCGCCTCGCTGCGGCGCAGGCCGTAAAAGGCGGTCATCTGAATCAGCAGGGAGTACGGATGATCCTTGGATGCTTCCAGCAGCCTCTCCAGCTCCTCCTGCCGGTAATAGTCTGCAATGTACCGCTGCTTCTTGGGGCGCTCCACCTTGTCGGCGGGGTTGTACGGAATGAGGTCCATCTTGACGGCATATTTCAGAGCCTTGTGAATATTGGCGTGCTCGTGGATGACCGTGCTGGCAGACACGGTTTTCAGCTCATGCAGATAAAAGCTCTGAATGTGCTTGGCTTGAATTCCGTCCAGCGTCAGCCCGGTGTTTCGGAAATACGGCGCGATCTTCCCCTTTACCATCTGCGTGTAAGAGGAAAAGGTGGCCTTTTCCACCGAGCTGCGGATAATCTCCAGCCACAGCTCCATGTAGTCGGCAAACAGCATATCCGAGGAGATGTCCTCGTTCTCCTTGCTCACAACCGGCGGGACAAAGCTCTTGCGGGTGTCCAGCAGCAGCTTCTCGGCGCGGCGCTTGTTTCCCTTTGCGGGAAGTCCTGTGGGAATCCACGGCTGCCTGCGCTTGCCGTTGGCATCCGTGTAATTCAGCACCATGTAGTAATTGTCGTTTTTTATTTGCAGGTGTCCTGCTATCATAAATTCTACCTCCTTTGCGGATAGCACATGAACGGGCACCCTTTCGGACCGTAACCATTATACGGCCTACTCAGATGCCCGTCCAATGTGTCGTTTCAGTTCAAATCCGTGTCACGCCGCCGGCTGCGGATTTCCCGCCGAGAGTGCGTAGCGGATCACATTGATTTTCGGCACACGGTATGCATTGCCGATTTTCATACCGGGGATGTCGCCGTCGCCGATCAGCACATAGGCCAGATGACGGCTGATGCCCAGCATCGCCTGCACCTGCGCCACATTTACAATGTCGGGGTAGTCCGTGAACATCACCTCGTATAGGGTCTGAATTTCCATCTTGGTCATTGCAAGCATCCTTTCACCGGGCATCCCGGTCTTTGCGCTGCCGCGCCAAGTGTTTGTTATAAAAGTCCATGGCCTTGACAAGTGTCTCGGTCATCTGCTTCACGGAGGTGTCCGGGCGGAAAAAGCTGCGGAGCTTGTCTACCGGCACCTTCACATATTCCACCTGATTGCCTTTAACCTCGGACAGAAGCTGCAGCACCGCGTCATCCGTGAGAGTCTGCGCCTCGCTCATGCGCCGCAGCCGCCGGGCCTGGGACAAGGACGGCGTTACCTCATCGCTGTCCATAACAGAAAAGAGCATCTCCTGCTCGGACGGCTGCAAATAGGACAGCTCCACCGCCGGAGTCAGGGCGATCTTGCCCTCGTCCACCAGCTTCAGGATGTCGGGGATCAGGTGGGTGAGTCGGATGTAGCGTTGGATTTGGTTGCGGCTGTCGCTGCTGTTTTGTGCAAGCAGTTCGTCTGTTCTCAACTTCGTCCCAAGTTGGGGCGAAGTTCCCTGATGTTTCAAAGCATCGTATTTCATCTTGTACGTAAAGGCCTTCTCCGACGGCAGAATGTGCTCCCTTTGCAGGTTGCTGTCCACCATGGTGATAACAGCCTCCTCGTCTGTCAGGTCACGGACAATCACCGGCATGGCGTCCATCCCCAGTGCCTTGCACGCTGCCAGCCGCCGGTGGCTGGAGATCAGCTCATAGCCGCCGTCAGGCAGCGGCCTTGCCAGTGCCGGAGAGAGCACGCCGGCATCGGCAATGCTCCGCATAAGCTGCGCCATTTCCTCGTCCTCCTTCACCTTAAAGGGGTGATTTCGAAAGGGCGTAAGGTCAGCCAGCGGGATTGCCTCTACCTTTGGCTTTTTCGCATCGAGCCGTTCCTCCGTGCTCATAAAAAGCTCCTCATACCCGGTCAGCCCCAAATCAATCAATCGGTCGTTCTTCATCGAATCCTTCCTTTCATCGTATAATCGTCTTGTCCTCTTGGGACGGTTGCTGATTTCGCAGCACCTGCTTTTCCCGCGGGGATAGGTAGGGGTCGTTTTCCACCCACGCATCCAATTCACACGCCAAGAGGGCTTTCAGCTTCAGGTTATCCTCAATCATGTTATAGGCGGTTTGCTTTTGCTTCCGAAGCCGGGAAAGCTCTGCGGTGCAGGCGGCGCAGGACTTTTTCAGCTCGACCCTCTCCGCAGGATCGGCGCAGCCTCGCTGCTTATTGCGGATTTTGCTGCGTGCAGCGGATATTGCATCCATCTCCCTGTCCATTCGTACAAGAAACCTCTGCACATCCTCCGGCGTGTCCAAATGCTCCCGACACACCAGCGTTATCTCAGCGGTGAAGCGATCCAGTCTGCGGCAAGCCTCCCGGCACTCCGCCGACAGGGGCTGCCGATACTCCTTTTCGTACAGCGGCGCAACGCCCAGCACGATTGCCACACAGCGGAAGAAGCTCAAATACCCGGTGACGCGGGGCAAATGCAGATAAAAATCCCGCTGCCGGTAATATTCTTCCGTCGGCGGATTTTTCCTGGCATATTCCCGTGTGTAGGGCCTCATGAATTCAAAATAGCGCCGGGTCACACGGATGTCCCGCTGGTTCTCCAGCAGCCTGTCCTGCAGCGCCTCCTTGTCATATTCGGCTCCCAGCCGGAAGGTGCGCATACACTTTTTAGCGCTTAGAGAGCGGATGGTGGCGTACCTGCGGTAGGGATCGCACACGAACACATAGCCCTTCTTCCGCAGCACGGCACTCAGCTCCGTCCAGCTGCTCGACATCGTCAGCGCCTCGTCCAGTGCCCGCCGCATGAGGTTGTAGCGGGTGGGCTCACCGTTCTTTTCGGCAAAGTAGACCGACCGCGCCGTTTTGTGCCGCTGGGGATTTTTCACCACCGACAGTCCATGCTCCTTGCAGATACGGTCGGACATATCCCGCAGCTTGTAATAGACCTCGTATTTTGCCTCCAGCTTTTTGCCCGTCCACATATTCACCGGATTCACAACAAAGTGGTTGTGATAAGTGCCGGTGTTGAAGTGGGTGGCAACAAGCACCTGCCGGTCGTTCCCCCAAAGCCGCCGCGCCGTCTCCACGCCGATGCGATGGCATTCCTCCGCCGTGACCTCACCGGTCTTGAAGGACTGGTAGGCGTGGTAGGCCACATTGCCGCCGGCTTTGCCGAAGCGCCTCTGCACGGCAGCCATCTCCCTTGCGGCAGACTCCGCCCAGCAGCCAATTCCGGTGACGGCGTATTGCTGCTCCCCCTCATCCAGGGTTTTATCCTTGTCGGCAGCATACAGCAGCACCTGCTCCAGGTCGCTCAGCTTGGTCTTACTCGGATTGGTGCAGTAGTCCACCACACGGCTGACGCTGTCATGAATCGCCCAGATCTTTGTCACCGCCATCGGCATCCTCCTTCCCGTGATAGGCGCGCAGAAGCAGGCTCTCGATCTCGGTCAGAGCCTCGTCAAATTCCCTCATGGCAAGCTCGTAGCGGACGGTATCGTGGAGCGTCGTCAGCTTCTGATACGCCAGCATCAGCTCCCGGCGCGGAGCTTCACTCACCGCTGCGCCGGTTCCCAAGGTTCGGAGATATTCCGACATATTCATGCCGCATTTCTTTGCCTTTCTGCGAATGGTATTCTTCTCGGTTTTATAGACCCGCACATTGATTTCCTCTGTTCGATTCCGCATAGATATCACATCCTTTCAGCGGGATTACAGGGGCGCGCCCCTTTCGTATCGGCAGATACGGGGGATTTGGGTGCCGCATGGCTACACAAATCCCATGCTCGTTATCCTTACGGATAAAAAAGCGGTGTATAGCCCCGTCCCCCTTAAAGCGGCAATTCCTCATCGTCCTCCGCCTCCTGCCATGACGCAGATGACGCTTGTGACGATGCTTAGGGAATCTCGGCGATGTCGTCATTCTGTTTCCGCAGTGACGCAAGTCTCTCGCTCCCGGAGGAGCCGTCATGACCGTCAGCACCGTCATGCAGCTCCAAAAGCACCAGCCGGGCAGCCGCCGTTTTACGATACTCGTAGGTGATTCCCAGGGGCAGCAGCACATCGCTGTAATGGCGGGTCAGATGCTTGCTGGCGAGGTTGGGCTTCAGCTCCATATTACCTACGGCGGCAAGCAGCTGGGACACCGTGCCCCGAAACCGCCCGTGCACCAAGAGAAAATCCGCCACCTGAAAAACAAAGCCCGGGATGCGTTCCTTTCGCAAATCGTCGGCGCTGAGCGCCTCGGTAATCTCCCATCGGACGCCCCGCATCTGCATTTTCAGCTTCTTCTCCTCCACATCCCGGCCTGTAATGCAGAGGGTGGCGCAATCGCCGAAGCGGTCATCCTTGCGGAGAATCATCCCCGTATCCGCCACGCCCAAAATGCCTGTGGAGCCGGTCATATCATTGAAAATATTGCTGCTGTCCCGCTCCTTTCGGGTGTGATGGACAACGAAGATGCAAATGCCGTGGTCATCGGCGAGCTTTTTCAGGCCGGACAGATCCTTGTAGTCCTGGGCGTAGGCATTGACCTTTGCGGAAGCATTGTCCCGCACCATTTGGAGGGTATCGATGAATATCAGGCCCGTGGAGGGAAATGCCCGCAGAGCCTCCTCGATCTGCCCCTCCAGCTCCGCGCCCAGCTGCCCGCAGGAAAAGCCAAAGCGGAGATTCTCCGGCGGAGAGTCCGTCAGCTCCTGCATACGCTGCTGAACGCGCCATTCCCGATCCTCCAAAGCCAGATATACCACATCGGTTTTTCTGGTGGGCAGCCCCCACACCGCCTCGCCGCGGCTGATTTGCAGGCACAGCCACAGCACCATCCAGCTCTTTCCAATCTTGGAGTCACCCGCTAGAATGGCGAGCCCGTCGGAGAGAACACCGCCGATGAGCATTTTGGGGTGGGCAAGAGGTTTGTAATACAGGGTATCGGCATCGATCAGTTGTAGCTTGTTCATGTGTTTCACCTTCTTTCTTTCGCTGATAATTGTGTTTTTTGGTTTGGCGCCGTACTTCCGATATCGTTTTTATGTGCCTGCCCCTCGTCGTCGCAAACTCTATATCGCTCGCTTTCCGTGCAAGCACGAAAAGTCCGCTCATTTCGTTGCTCCTCCTCTCCCCAAAAAGTCAGCCGACTTTTCGGGGACCCCTTGGTCCGCGGCGTCGCCGTGCTCGCTCTTTTGCGGTCGTCGCACAGTCATATCTGTCTCGGTAACGGCTATGCAGTTTTCCAGGTACATATCCTCATAATGTGAGGAATGAGAGAGGGGCATTTCAGGGTCCTGCCGAAAAATTCTTTCTCAATGTCCCTTGCTGACTTTTCTCCCCTCAAGTGGTAGATCACGAGAAAGGCCGAAAATTAAGTCGCTCGAAAAAATATTTATCTCCCTCACTTGGTAGGCAGCGAGAAGGCCAAAAAATTAACCCCCTTGAAAAATTCTTTTGTTTTGGCTCCAAATTGGAGCCATTTTCCTATGCAGGACTGCTCGTGGCTCCGAAATGGAGCCATTTTTCGTCTATGGCATCAAAATTGACGCCATGTCCATTCCGGATTTCATCGGTGTGGCTGCAAAATTGATGCCATAAAAATAAGCGCCTGCCTCTTTTCAGAAGCAGACGCTCATTTCTCGTATTCAGTTTTTACCGTAGCAGCCGGATCAGCAGCTCATTGATATCCTCGGTGGGCTTGCCGCTTGCTACCAGCTTGTTCCGAAAGGACAACAGGGCCATTGTCAGCAGCCGTCGCTCGCCGGCGCAGAGTGCTAACACTCTATTTCTTCTATACTTGAACATCACCACACCTCAGCAATAAACCAGCTCAGAAAGGACAACTTCCTCCGCTCGGCTGCGGATGCTGTTCATCCGTCCCACCCATTCCATTTGATTCTCAGCCTTCAGCCGCTCAGTGACACCTTCGGCTTTCTTCATCTGTTCGACCAGCCGATCGAACATCTCCTGTGCTGTGTCGCCGATTTCCTTGAGATGCTCGTCCAGCTTGCCGGTCAGCAACATCCCCGTGTAGATGCCGTCTCTGTACTCGCGCAGATACCGCCTGCGCGCTGCTGCAAATCTATTATACATCTCACGCCTCCTTTTGTGTCTGCGGTTGTGATTTTTCCTTCAACCACATAATACCGTAGTCAGCCCGAAAGCGCCAATGTGTGAAAAGCAGATTTGCAGATTTGACCATTTTACGATTCTGTTTGCAAGCCAAATTCGCTCCATTCACTCTAAGCGGGTGAATGGAGCGATTTTTCGGCGAATATTTCCCCCATCTGATAAGGCCCTGTGATAAAAAACAAGAAGTTCATTCTTGAAAGCATGGGATTATCCTCTGCTTTCCTCGTAAATCCGTAATAATCCTTGATAAATCGGCATCGCCGTGATATACTTAAATTGTATAATTATAGCTATCGGAAACCGCCTGAAAGTGAGGACATTTTAATGGAACCGACCATCGAACGCTGGTACTCAATGAAAGAGATTTGCGAATACCTCGGCGTCAGCCGTGATACGGTGCTCGCTTGGATAGAGAAAAGAAATATGCCCGCTGCAAAAATAGGCCGCCTTTGGAAATTCAAGGTCAGCGAAGTAGACGCCTGGATGAAATCCGGCGTTGCGGCGGACAAGTAATCCGTGTTGGGAGACAAGCTATGGGCTTTATAGAATCATATAAGCATCTTGAAAAACTATGCGGCGATATGCTGCAAACTCAGCACGGTATCTCTGCCTATATAGACGATATGGGAAATACGCCAAATGGTTGTTATTGGGTTAAAGGCTGGGACGAAGATCTCAAGCGTCTTAAGCACTATCGGTGGATTCGAAATCAAATTTCTCATGAGCCAAATTGCACAGAGGAGAATATGTGCGAATACGGCGATGCGCAGTGGATTGACGACTTTTACGATAGAATTATGAATCAAAGCGACCCGCTTGCTATGTACCGAAAGGCAACAAGACCTCAGCCTGTCGCAAAACCAAAACAGCCCTATCAAACTCCACAGCCGCAACATACATATTCTGTACAGCCGGTTTCCTCAAAAAAGAAGGTGCGGAAAGCCACCGGATGGATTGTGTTATTGATTATTGCAGCGTTTGTCGGACTGTGTTTTGTGCTTAAATACCTTGTGAATTAATCAGGAGGTGCATTATGGCACTGGAAAATAAATTGGGGCTGACAAGCTCCGCCGATCTTGCCCGTGAAGAAGAACGCCTCAGCAAGAAAAAGGCGGTAGAACTGTTCGAAAACGATGTGCTTGACACCCTGCCGGCGGGCAAATTCTCGACTTTGCAGGCGATTCACAAATATCTGTTTGAAGATATTTATGACTTTGCCGGTAAGCTGCGCACGGTGAACCTGGCAAAGGGCAATTTCCGCTTTGCGCCGCTGATGTATCTGGAGGCGGCACTGGCCAACATCGGCAAGATGCCCCAGTCCACGTTTGACGAGATCATCGGAAAATATGTGGAAATGAATATTGCCCACCCCTTCCGGGAGGGCAATGGGCGCAGCACCCGCATCTGGTTCGACCATATCCTGAAAAACGAAATCGGCAAGGTCGTGGACTGGAGCAAGGTGGATAAAGAGGATTATCTCCTTGCAATGGAGCGCAGCCCCATCAAGGATGTGGAGATCAAGGTACTACTGAAGGCGGCGCTGTCCGACGAGATAAACAGCCGGGAAGTCTATTTGAGTGGCATCGACCAAAGCTATTATTACGAGGGGTGCACGACCTTCAAGGCGGAAGATTTGAGCAAGGAATGAGGTGCAAATATGCCGAATCAGAATTGGCAATTTGAACTGGAAGAATATATCAAGCAGGGCGAACCGGACCGAGCTGAAAAAAGCGAGGCGTGGCAGACCGCCATCGGCTTGCAGGCGGTGGATGGGCTGAACACCTCTGCCTATCTGCTGGATACCGCCAAGGATCACATCGAGGGTAAAATCACCATCGACGAAGCCCAGCAGCGCATTCATCGCTATTATGAGCAGCGCACCACCCACACCGAAATAGAGAACAAAACCAAAGAAGCGGACATTGTTTCCGCCAGAATCGCAAAACTGTTGGGGGAAAAAGCCTTCCAATTCTCGCCTGCCGAGTGGCTCTCCATCCACCGCAGACTGTTTGAAGGCGTGTTCCGTCACGCCGGACAAATTCGGCAGTATAACATCACTAAGAAAGAGTGGGTACTGAACGGCGACACCGTAATCTATGCGGACTGGAACAGTATCAAGGATACGCTGGATTACGATTTTGCCACTGAAAAACAGTTTTCCTATGAGGGCTTGTCCGTAGATGCGGCGGTGAAGCATCTGGCAAAATTCGCTTCGGACATTTGGCAGATCCATCCCTTCGGTGAAGGAAACACCCGTGCCACCGCCGTTTTTATGATCAAGTATATGAAAACCTTCGGCTTTCGTGTGAACAACGACGCCTTTGAAAAAAACTCGTGGTACTTCCGCAACGCCTTGGTACGAGCAAACTATACGAATCTGCAAAAGGGTGTTCACGCCACCACAAAGTTCTTGGAAATGTTTTTCAGCAATCTTCTTTTAGGCACAGAGCACGAGCTGAAGAATCGTTATATGCACATTGATTATGTGGAGGAAAGCCATCCCCAAAGTATCAATTCCAAAATTCCAAAGTATCAATTTAATACTTTGGACTGCTCGCTGGAAGAACTGGCGGTTTTGGAACTGGTCGCACAAAACCCGGCTATCAAGCAGCAAGAGCTTGTGACCGCAACGGGAAGGTCTATCGCAACCGTAAAGCGGATTATGAAGTCGCTGCAAGATAAAAACTATATCCGCAGAGAACGCGGCAAGCGATACGGGAAATGGGAATTGCTGGTTTGATGCAAGGATCGGATTTATCACTTTTTTTGCAATATCAGCCGTATAAAAATGCCGGAGAATTAGCAGCGTCATTAGAATTAGCAGCGTCATTGATATATGACAACGGGCACCTCTATTATGGGCTTGGGGTTAAATGAGTTCCGGCTCGATCTGCTTGACTACATCAAGCACCACCCCGACATAAACAAGATGTCTTTCGGCTTGCACTCGGTTGTTCCTGCAAGTGAGGATGCGCCTGCCGGTGTGATTTAACACAATAGACTTTGCTGAGCAAAATAAACATGAAGCAACTGCGTGCATTGCCCGTGTTGGTACCTCCGTTGAAACTCCAAGAGCAATTCGCAGCCTTTGTCGAGCAGGTCGACAAAGCAAAAGTTGTCGTGCAGAAGGCTTTGGATGAAGCTCAGACTTTGTTTGACAGTCTGATGCAGGAGTATTTCGGCTAAATTTTAGTAAACCATAATGGATGCAGGATGTTGGTACACTACAAAGAACGAGGTGTACCATCATGGAGGAAAGACTTGTAAACATTATGAATGAGAACGCTGAGTATCTGAACATATCTCAGCTGAAGAAGCTTCAGGAAGTGCTGCTGAAGCAGCTTTCGGACAAAGCTCTGCAAAAGGAACCGGCAGCGAACTCCGATTATTTGAAACTGTTCCTGGATGCCAAGAAAATAGAGGGATGCTCAGATCGAACAATTAAATATTATCGGGGAACGATTGAACACCTGCTGGCGCATATCTCTACTCCGGTGAGGAAAATCATCACAGATGAGGTGCGCAGTTACCTTGTTGATTATCAGCAAATCAACAACTGCAGCAAGGTGACTGTTGATAATGTTCGCCGTAATATTTCCAGCTTTTCTCGTGGTTGGAAGAAGAGGATTACATACTGAAAAGCCCCATGCGGCGCATCCATAAAATCAAGACCAAAACCGTGGTCAAAGAAGTGATTTCTGATGAAACCATTGAACTGATGCGGGATCACTGTACCCAGATCCAAGATGTGGCAATCATTGATATGCTCTATTCCACCGGAATCCGTGTAGGAGAGCTGGTAAACCTTAACATTTCCGACGTAAATCTCAATCAGCGGGAATGTATTGTTTACGGCAAAGGCGACAAGGAGCGTCGGGTATATTTTGATGCAGTCAGAATATAGGATAGCCCTGTGCTGCGTATTGAACGCGACACAGGGCTTTTTTCGTTTCTGGCAGTTTTGGGCGGCATAATTCGATATTCTGTACACAGGACGAACCTTTGCATTTCACAGAATCTGACGATATGTAGCCAAATCACAAAAGGCCACACGAAACCGTGCACCGGTTGCATGATACCGTAAATCGTGGAATGGTGCAGTCCATATACGCAGATGGCAGATACTTCACGAATCCAACAAGTGTTGGTTTTAGTGCCTGATTTCAAGCCTTTTCTGCCCGAAAATCTCCATGAATCCGGTATGGATATTGGTTTTACCGTTGGCGGAAAACCTGGCATTGGCAAAACCGTCAATGGGATTGCCGTCATCGGAAATGCCGACACAATCAAATATCATCTAAGCAATTACGAAAGAATCATATGCTGTCCTGATATATCCATCAGCTTCTCAGTTTCACCGTGTTTGTCAATTTTCTTCTTGACATTTGTCCCGCAGGCTATACACGCCGGACAGCAGAGGATCCGACTCCCTGCTCCATCCTGTATTTGGCCACCGTCCGCCGGGCCAGATGGATGCCCTCCTGCTCCAGCAGCGCACACAACGCCTGGTCGCTAAGGGGATGGGCCGGGTCCTCCTGCCGGAGATGGATCAGCAGTCTCTGCTTTGCTGCCTGGCGGGATATCCCCTGGGGCCCCACAGGCCGGCTGAGGAAATACCGCAGCGGATAGGTTCCCTGGCGGCATTGCAGATATTTGTCCCGAACAGCCCGGGAAACGGTGGACGGGTGCAACTCCAGCGCCTCTGCCAAAGAGGTCAGCTTCATAGGAGCCAGTTCCGTGGTCCGACCCAGAAAAAATGGCTGCTGGGCGTTTAAGATCGCCTGGGCGCAGCGCTGCAGCGTATTCCCCCGGCGCTCCAGGCTGTCCAGCAGCCAGGCGGCCTGCCGGAGCTTATCCTTCAGATAGGCACGGGCCTCCTGATCCTCGACGGATCTGGACATGTCGCTGTAATAGCTACTGACGGAAACCTTGGGCAGATAAAACTCATTCAGCACCACCTGCAGCTCTCCGTCCGTTTCCAAAACAAACACATCCGGACGTGCCAAAGCAATGGGCTCCTGCGGCTGAAAGGCCCGCCCCGGCCGGGGTTCCAGGGCGGCAATGGCCTTTTCTGCTGTCCGAAGCTCCGCCATGGAAATGCCCAGCGCCTTGACGATGGGCCCGTAGTGCCTGCGCCCCAGCTCCGGCAGAAAGCGGGCAGCGATATCCATGGCATGTGGAACGGCGTTTTTCTGGCGGCTCAGCTGAAGCACCAGACATTCCGACAGGCCTCGGGCGCCTACACCAGCGGGCTCCAGAGACTGCAGAATGTCCAGCGCCTGCTCCACCATGGCCTGCGGGATCTTCAGTTCGGCCAGACCGTCCAGGTCCTCCTGGGCCAGGTAACCGTCCTCATCCAGCAGCTGCACCATATATTTGGTCAGTGCCAGCAGTGGACCGGACAGGCGTCTGCGGTCCAGCTGGTCGCACAGAAAGGCGCTCAGACTGTTCAGACTCCGGTCCGGAGCTCCCGGCTCCAGCACAGAGTCCCCCCGGTGAGTGCGGAAAGAGCCCGGGACTCCGGCATCCAGCCACGCAGCCCTCTGCCGCAGCCGGACAAGAGAATCCGCCATGTCCGGCGCGTCCTGAAGCTCCAGCGTAGGATTTTCCTCAGCCATGCGGCCCAGATAACTCAGCAGCTCCTGGGAATTCATTTGCAGGAGCTCTATAGATTGCAACAGCTGGGGCGTCAGCTTCATCTGCTGTCGCAGCTCCGTCTTCAGGGAAACGATGCTCACGGACGGTCACTCCTCTCTGCCGCAGGGTGCGGGCTAACCTGTTCCGGCCATTATATCACATCCACGGCAAACGGCAAAGGGGGAAAAGCCACGCGGCCTTTCCCCTTTGCTGTTCCGATCAGCTCCGGGAAACCTCCGCAGACTGACCGAGCAGATATTCCTTCTCCAGCGAAGCCAGCAGGTCAGATGCTTCCACTGTCCGGCACATGACGGCAGGCTGGAGCATGGTATGCTTGTTTTCCTCCCACGCCTGCCGGGCAATATCCGGCAGGTCATCCCGGGGAACGCCAAGCTGGGACAGGGTCGGGATCCCGGTCCGCCGGTTCATGGCCCGAACGGCGTCGGCAATGCGGATGCCGGTCTCCTGCGGGCCGGCGGCCTCATCTGTGGCAATGCCCATGCTCTCGCCCAGCGCACGGATCCGCTCCGGGAAAATCGAGGCAAAGAACTCGATGGTCATGGGAACGGTGATGGCACAGGCCGCGCCATGCGGAATGTGGTAGTGGGCACCCAAAACATGGGCGATAGAGTGCCCCAGGCTGCAGGAGCCGTCGTTGACGGACATGGCAGCGAGATAGGCGGCGTACATCAGGTGCTGCCGGCGGGAAACATTCTGCCCGTTGGACAGCACTGCCTCCAGATTGCCGGAGATCAGGCGCACAGCCTCACCGGCGAAAAGGCGGCAGGTAGGGTTGCTCTTTCCGCTGAGCATTGACTCCACCGCATGGGCAAAGGCATCCATGGCGGTGGATGCGGTCACAGAGCGCGGAAGCCCCACGGTAAGCAGGGGATCCAGAATACCGGCGGAGGCAAAGAATTCCGGCCCGCCGGCGCCGATTTTCCGGCCGCTCTGGCTGTCGGTAATGACCACACCGAAGGTCACCTCGCTGCCGGTCCCGGAGGTAGTAGGAATGGCGATGAAGGGAACGCCCTTCCGACGGGGAAGCGTGGGATCCAGGAGGTAGTCCCGGATACGGCCGGGGTTGCGCTGCATGAAGGCCACGCACTTACCGGAGTCGATGCAGCTGCCGCCGCCTACGGCGATGACGGCCTGGCAGCGTTTTTCCCAGCACAGGGCGCACATACGGTCCACCGCCGTGTCGGGCGGATCTGCGGGAGTCTCGTCGTACACGATAAATGAGCAGCCGGCGGTGCGCAGACTGTCCTCCACGCCGGCCAGAAGCCCCGCTGCTTCAATATTCTTGTCGGTGACGATCAGGACGCTGTCAACGCCCTGCTCCCGGAGCAGATCACCCACCATTCGGCTGCTGTCCGGACCGATATACGTCTTGACTGGCGCGGTGGTGCGCATGGTTTGTACAGAATTCATGATAGTTGTTCCTCTTTTCCTTGGAATGGAATTGCCCCGACGGTCTGCACAGGACGAAAGGTCATGCTCAGGCCTCCTTGGGGTCTGTCTCCGGCTTTCCTCTGGAGCCGGGGATAGCCGGGATCCCTCGTTCATTCATCCGCCTTACATAGCCTCGGATCCGAGCTTCAAACTCCTCGCGGTTTTCGATCCGAAGAGCCTTCATCTCCATGGGCAGGCCCAGCGTTTCGGCTTTTTCTTCTCCCAGCGGCCGGTATTTCAGCAGCTGGATCTGCAGGGGCTTATTGTGCAGCGCGTTCAAAATAAAATCAGAGGTTGCGTCAATATAAGCGGTGTTGTCATTGAAGCCGGGAATGATCGGCATCCGGATGATCAGCGGCATGTCCATATCCACCAGCTTCCGGATATTGCTCAGGATCAGCTGGTTGCCCACGCCGGTAAACCGCTTATGAACGTCAGTGTCCATTTGCTTGATGTCAGTGATAAAAAGCTGCGTGAAGGGGGCCACCCTGTCGATAGCAACCGGAGAAACATGCAGCGCGGATTCCACGCAGGTGTGGATTCCTTCCTCCCGGCACCGCTTCAGGACCTCCCGGCAGAACTCCGGCTGCAAAAGGGCCTCGCCGCCTGACAAAGTAACCCCGCCGCCGGAGCGGTCATAGAATTCCCGGTCCCGGCGGATCACGTCCATGGCATCGTCGGCGGTCATTTTTTTGCCCCAGACGGACAATGCGCCGGACATGCACTCCGCTTCGCACAGAAGACAGTTGTCGCATCGGCTCCGGTCAATGCCTGTGATTCCGTTTTCACCGGTCAGCAGAGCATTGTGTCCGTGCGCGGCGCACGCCTTGAGGCAGTATCCGCAGCCGATGCACTTTTTCGGAAACACGCCTACCTGGGGGAAGGGTTCATAGGTCTCCGGGTTGCTGCACCACTGGCAGCGCAGCGAACAGCCCTTCAGGAACAGTTCCGTCCGGATCCCGGGGCCGTCGTGTATGGTAAATCTCTGCACGTTTACCACATAGGCGCAGGGGCGATCCGCCGCGCCGGAGGATTCGTCAGAGTTGGTCATCCTGTTATCATCCATTTTCTTACCTCAAATCTGAATGGGGTCTGCCTGGTGCAGGCAGAGCTGCGGTCACGGGGTTTTCCCCGGCGGCTCAGGCCGCCGGGGAAAACCGAAAACGGTGCGGGTTCCCGGTATTTATGTGAGAGGAGAGCGTTGGCACAGAATGGTACGTTGGGAACCCGAGGTCGAAGGGCATGCCGTGATCAGTCGAAGGATTGCTCCGTCCGGTTGATTAGCTCATCCTGGAAGCCCTTGCTCAGCGTGTGGAAATAGGAGCTGAAGCCGGAGACACGGACCAGCAGATCCTGGTATTCCTCCGGATGCTTCTGTGCATCGATCAGGGTATCCCGGTCAGCAACCATGAATTGGATGTGCATGGGTCCCTGCTTGAAGTAGCCGTCCAGGAAATCAATGAAGTTATCCCGGCCCTTTTCACCGGAGATGGTGTCGGAACCGAAGCGCATGTTGATCAGCGTGCCGCTACCGAACTCCTCGTGGTTGAGCTTGCCGATGGAGCGAGCATATGCGGTGGGACCGTTTCTGTCGCGGTTGGAGTGCGCCGTCCGGGCGGCGCCAATGTTTTCGGAAATGGCCTCGTGGTGCTTGCGGCCATCCGGCGACGCGCCGCAGACCAGGCCGGACAGCAGGTTGATGATCGTGGAAAGAACGCCGTCTTTGATCACGCCGATGCCGCCGCGGGTGGGCGGATAGGACTGGAGCCGGTTGCAGAAGGAATCCAGAACATACTTCATCATGGCGTCGGCATAGTCGTCGTCGTTGCCGTAATGGTGCACCTTGTCGCTGTTGACCAGCTGATAAAGCCGCTGATGGCCCTCCCAGTTTTTCAGCAGGGCATCATAGAATTCCTCCGGGGTGCATTTTTTCTCCTCATACACCACCTGCTTCAGGGCGGTGAGAGAATCGGCGGTGGTGGCGGGGCCCAGGCACTGGATGCCGGTAAAGTTGTACCGCGCGCCGCCCTGCATCAGGCTCTTGCCACTGTCGGTGCAGTCCAGGATCAACGTGGACATAAACGGATAGTCGTCCCGCTCAATGTGACAGGCCTGCAGCAGATCCACCGCCTGCACGGTGCGGTCCGCCCAGTATTTCAGCTGGGCCTCATAGGCGCTGCGCACTTCCTCGAACGTCTTGAAGTCCTTCAGGTATCCGGTTTCCAGGCCGATGGACTTGCCCACGCCACGGCAGCAAGTGCCGTAGTTCCGGCAGCGCTCACCGTTGCACTCGAAACAGCGGCCGTTGTTCAGCGCCAGCTCCAGCACTTTCGGCAGGGTAATGTAGCTGTTGTCGTGCCAGCCAAAGGTCTTTCCGGGAGCCTCCAGCTCCACACAGCCGATGTTCACATAGTCCATGGCGTCCTCGTGGGAGACACCGTGGCGCATCAGCGCCTTTTCGCAGACGGGATCGTTCATCATTTTGGGATGACCCATGCCCAGGCGCACCATTTCGGCCACCTTGACCTTCAGCTCATAGGGCGTGCCGTCGTGCCAACGAACGGTGATAAACGGATTGACCAGCCGGGTGTGGATCATGGCGTCCAACAGCATAAAGGTCAGATCGTTGGTCACGTCGTTGCCGTCCTTGTCCGTGCCGCCGACGATCAGCGCGGAGCTGGTCCAGCCCCGGACGCCGCCGCGCCACTGGTCATTGCCGGTGTCCGGAGCCAGCTTTTCGTGGGTTGTCAGCTTCAGGTAGAAGAACTCCAGCAGCTCCTGCATGAAATCCTTTGTATATGTTCCGTCTTCCAGGGATTTCTGGTAGAAGGGATACAGATACTGGTCCGTGCGGCCCAAGGCGATAGCCTGGCCGTTGCACTCCATGAACGCCACCACGTGGATCATATAGGTAAACTCCACCGCTTCCCAGAAATCTCTGGGAGGCTCCTCAGCCAAGTGCCGGCACATTTCGCTCATGTGCAGCAGCTCGTCCTTGGTCTGCTGGCTGGAATACACGTCGGCCTGCTCCTTGGCAAAGGCCGCGTATCTCCGGAAAAGAGCGGAGATGGCGTCCAGCACAATGAGCTCTGCGTCATAGAACTCCAGGCTTCTGACGCCGGCAATGTCGGTGGGGGTGCCCAGCTTTTCCCTGCACTGGCGGACATGGGTCTTGATGCCGCCCAGGCCCTTCTGCAGGCCGTATTCATAGTTCGGCGTGATGTGCCCCACGCCCATATCCACCATGATGCTGGGGTTGAAAATGTTCATCCGGCCTGCGGAGGCGCAGCCCTTGGCGGTATCCTCGGGCAGTCTGGCCAGGAAAGCGTCCTTGATGCTCTTTCCCTTCCAGTATTCCTCGGTGCTGAGGATCTCATCTCTGGTTTTGTCGTCGTAGACAAAGGGATTATAGCTGCGCTTGTCCAGCGGACGGTCCCGCAGCTCGTCATAGATCCACGTGCCGTTTTCCAGATAAACCGGGGCCGCGAAGTTCTTGGAGCCGTCGTCCAGCAGAAGAAGCTCGCCCTCTACATAGTTCAGCGGGCAGGTCTTCATGTATCTTTCCAGCGCTCTGGCCTTCTTGATAACGATGGGCTGAGCCTCGTATTCCTTATAGGCGGCGGTGAAGGCCAGCGCCCGCCCAGAATCCAGAAAGAGCGGAGATGTCTTGTACATCTCCCGGATCCTTTCGATGCGTGGATAGGGAGAAAATCCGCCGGATTCCAGCTTTTTGTGGACGCCAACGCCAAAGCACTTGTCATAGGGCTCTACGCCGCGGGCGGAAGTGTGTGCCACATTTTTGCTCATACTCATGGATAATACCCTCCTTGAATCATTATAGGTTGATGCGATAGGGAAGCGTTACTTGCTCTCGTCCTTCCGTGCGCTCTTGACAAAGGCCATGAGAATCACGGAGACCACCAGAAGAATACCCGCCATCCAGAATATCTTGCTGACGGAGGCGTTGAGCAGCATCCGCAGGGAGTTCAAAGTGGAGTTGAAGGCAGTCTCGCCAGCAGCGCCGATGCTTTCTCGCAGAGCGGCCAGGCCGGGGGTGTTCAGCAGTGTGCCGGAGGAGCTCAGAGCGGCCGTCACATCCTCGCTCAGGCCGGCGCCGGAGAGGATGCTGCCTACGCCGGCGTTCCAGGTGGAGCTGACCATCATGCCGCCGATGGTGATACCCAGCGTGCCGCCCAGCTTCATCATGAACTGCAACAGGGAGGTGCCGGTGCCGATATATTCGCGGGGAATCTCCTTCTGGAGGATCTGGGTAAAGCCGACGATCAGCGCGGAGTTGAAGGCGCCGCCCAGGAATTCCGCCGCATACAGGATCACAGCGGAGCTGCCGGGACGCGCAAAGGTAAGGATGATCATGGAAATGGCAAGACCCAGTAGGCAAATCAGCTGCACCGGCTTCAGCGCCCGGGGACCCTTAGCGGAGATCAGCTTGCCCCAGACGAAATTGAAGATCAGATAGCCGATGGCATGTACGGCCAGGAAGGTACCTGTGTGGGTGGAGCTCAGCCCCAGAACGCCGACGCCGATCTGGGCGGTATAGGTGCTGAAGGAGTAGCAGGCGGGGCCGTATGCCACCATGGCGATCAGGCCCAGGGTGAAGCCGCGATACTTGAACAGGTGGAAGGGCATCAGGGGGTTGCTACCCTTCTTTTCACAGGAAATGAAAGCGATCAGCGCAATGACGGCCACGACGTACAGCGCGATCAGCGTGGGGCTGCCCCAACCCTTGGCATTGCCCCAGGTGAAGGCCAGCAGGAAGGCCATACCGAAGATGGCGATGGTAATGCCGCCGCCCCAGTCGGGGGTCTTCTTTTTGCCCTGCTCCATGGCAGGCGTCTTAATGGTGGGAATCATGGCAAACACCAGGATCATGGCAATGGCGCTGATGACAGTGAGGAACAGGAACACCATTCTCCAGCTGATCTTATCCACAAAGAAGCCGGCCAGAATGGGGGCCAGCATCATGGCAACGCCAATGCCCGCGCCGTTGATGGTCATGAACATGGGGCGTTCCTTTTCATTGCTGATCTCGCCGATAAGCGTCAGATAGTTTCCGCTCATAATGGCCTGAGCAACGGAGACGATCACGCGGCCGATCAGGATCACCAGCATGGTGGGGGCGGCGCACATGGTCAGCGAGCCGACCACAAACAGCGCGGCGCCGATGGCAAGCCAGCGGCGGCGGCCCTGGATATCTCCCAGATTGCCGAACATGGGAATGAAAATTCCGCTGACCAGCGTGAAGATGGTAAACTGGAGCGTGTAGTATTCGATGCCGGACAGCTGCGCCACAATGGCGGTTCCGGTGGTATTGAACATGTTGGAGCTGAAATTCTGGACCAGGCCGAGAATGAACACCACAAACATGATGCCTTTCTTCTTCTGGGGGGTAAGTTCATTGACTGCGAGAATTGTTTTCATGCGGTTAAGACCCCTTTCTATTTGTGTTATTATGGTTTGGTGAAGCGAAAGCGCCGCTTCGGACTCAGTCGACGATGAGCTCGCCCATCATGGCACCGGGCATACCGGCGGCATTGGCCTCATCGGTGTCGATGTGGACGGCGGTGTGGCTGGAGTTGGTCTGCGACACGGACACATCCTTATAGATGGTCTCCCGGCCGGTCCCGCTGATGCGGATCGCCACGATATCCCCCGCCTGAACGCCTGCGTCCGCAGCGTCCTGCGGCGTCATATGGATATGACGGTGCGCCGCGATCACGCCCTGCTGGATCTCGATGCTGCCGCAGGGCCCCACGATCCGGCAGCCGGGCGTCCCTTCGTGATTTTGGGGGCCGGATTCACGGACCACAGCGGGAATGCCCAGCTTGCGGGCGTCCGTGGCGGAGACCTCCACCTGAATATACTTGCGCAGCGGCCCCAGAATGGTGACCTTGGGGATGCTGCCCTTGGGGCCCTGGATCTCTACCCGCTGGGTATAGACGGACCCTCCCATAAAGTTATCCTGACCACGAAGCGTCAGCTCCGCGCCGGGCCCGAACAGAGTTTCCACATCCTGGGGGCGGAGATGGACGTGGCGGGCCGAAATATCGACATATACTTCCTTGCGCATGGTTTTCTTCCTTTCTGCCACCGGGCAGACCCCGCCCCCATCCGGCTGCAGGGCCCGCCGTGGCAATCATTCTAATCCGATCCGGAGAAGCTGTGAGGTGAGGTCAGTCCTCCAGAACGGGGCAGATATCAAAATCGTTCCAGTCGGTATCCTTGGGCATCCGCTTATTGGGCAGCGTCACGGTCACCTTGGTCTTGTTCATCAGATGATAGTACTGCAGATTTTCACAAATGCTGTTGTTGCCCCAGGAGCCGCAGCCCACGGTGACGGTCATGTTCAGGCCGTTGTTGTTGCCGCGGGTAGGCTGATTGACGTGCAGACGGCCCACGGGAACCCGGTTGGCAGCGTAGGAGATGTGCTCCTCGTTATGGCTCCAGATGCTGCTGCTGTGTCCGGCGCCCTCCCAGTCCAGCAGATTGTGGCAGGCGGCATCCACGCCGTCCTCAAAGGTCTCATAGGTGCGATAGCGGGTGATAGAGCACAGGATCTCCTTGTTCAGCAGGTCCTCTGTGCCCTTGGACTGGCACTTCAGGCAGATACCGATGCGGTCGGCGGGGATCTCCAGGCCGATCATGGCGCCCACCTGCTGCACGGTATGGCCCACGAACTTGCGGTTCATATAGGGCTTTCCGCCGGGGAAGAACAGCTCACGGAATTTGGCGATGGTCTCCTCATCCTCCACCAGATAGGAGCCTGCGGCCACCATAGCCTTTTTGAACTCTTCCTCCCGGGCAGCGGGAACGTGGGCCGTCTGCTCACCGATACAGGGGATGCCCAGGTCGAAGGAGCGGTTTTGCACGATAGCGCTGCAGGCGCCTGCCATGTCGTCATAGTCCTCGTCAATGATGGCCTGGCAGTTGCCGGGGCCCACGCCCATGCCGGGACGGCCGGAGGAATAGACGGCCTTCACCATACCGGCGCCGCCGGTGGCGATATTCACATCGCACATGGCCAGCATAGCCTGGGTGGCCTCAATGGAGGCGTGCTCGGCATCAATGCCCTGCACCAGATCCTCAGGAGCGCCCAGCTTTTTCAGAGCCTGCCGCATATAGTTGACAGCGCCCATGGAGGAGTGCGCCGTGGAGGGATGGGGCGCGATGATCACCGCATTGCGGCACTTCAGCGCCATCATGGCGTTGCCCACGCCGGTGATGACAGGGTTGGTGCTGGGCATGATGCAGCCGATCACACCCAGAGGCTTGGCAATAACGCGGACGCCGGGCTCATAGTTCTCATTCTCCGGAATGTCCAGATAGCCCACGGACTTCTTGCCGCGCAGGAAGTTCCAGTTACCAATGATACCGCCGAATTTTGCCATCTTGCCTTCCACGTTGCCCATGCCGCTCTCATCCACGGCCATCTGGGACAGCTCTCTGCGGTGGTCATAGACGGTTTTGCCGATATCGCGGACGACTTCATCCACCTGGCGCTGCGTGGTCCAATTCAGTTCAAACGCCTTCTGTGCGGCCTTGCCCTTTGCAACGAGCTCTGCAATATACTTCTCGGTTTCGGTCATGTTGTTTTCCTCACTTTCAATAATTTGTTCCATTTATTTATAAGATAATGGGGGAACGCTCCCCACGGAGCACGCTTAAAACGCCGTCAACCATGGCCTCGTTTTCCTTTTCTCCAGGATAGACCAGCACGGGGGCCAGCTTGCCCACGCAATCCCGGATTCCGCCGACCACCCGCTGAGAATAGGCGATGCCGCCGGTCAGAACAATCGCGTCTGCCTGGCAGTTCAGCACGGTAAACTGCGCGCCGATATAGCGGCACACCTGATAGATGAAGGCCCGGATGATGAGGTCGCAATGAGCATCCCCGTCGGCGGCCTTCTGCTCGATGATGCGCAGGTCGGTGCAGCCGGTGTGGGCCAGGAAGCCACCCTGGGTCATGATCAGGTCCATGATCTCGCTCTTGGTATATGCGCCGCTGAAGCAGCGATCCACCAACTTGTTCAGCGGAAGCGGGCCGGTGCGGTTGGTACCGAAGGGCCCCTCCCCGGCACTGCCGCCGCTGGTGCTGTCCACCACCAGGCCGTGCCGGTGGGCGGCGATGGAGATCCCCCCGCCCATATGGGCAACCACCAGGTCCGCGTCCTCATACCGCTTGCCCAGGTCGCGGGATGCCTTGCGGGCAATGGCCTTGTGATTCAGCACATGGAACCCGCTGGAGCGGGGAAGGTCCGGATGGCCGGTGATATAGGCCACGTCCTGGAATTCGTCCACGCCGTCGGGGTCCACGATATAAATGGGGATCGGTCGGCTGCCCAGGATCTCGTCTGCCAAAGGGAGAACGATGAAGGACGGATGGGGTGCCTTGGGAAAGCTGCCGCGGTAGGCGGCGTACATCCCGTCCCGCAGCTTTCCGGTCACCAGATAGGTCCCGCCCTTTTTACACAGGCCTGCGCCGGAGGAACGAATCACCACGGCGCTCAGATCATCCAGTGAAATGTGATTTTCCAGCAGCCACGCCTCAATTGCCCCCCGCCGGAAGGCGATTTGCTCCGCGTTGTCGGTGCAGCCCTGGATCTCCCGGTCCGTGTGCCGGATGGTACCCTCGACCACAAGCGTTTCCTCGTCGAACACCGCCAGCTTTGTGGAGGTGCCGCCCAAGTTGAATATCAGAATTCGATGCATAATGGATTCCTTTCTTGAAACGATGATTGGTGGGTGGCGGAGCTTAATCCCGCGCCTCCTGTAGAGCGGCGGCTCTCCGGGCCTGAAGCTCGTCTGCGATCTTCCGCATGTGATAGTTGTCCAGCTTATAGCCGAAGAAGGCCACGCCGGTAAGCAGGGCCAGCGCCGCCGGAATGTAGTACATGCAGCTCATAATGCCGGTGATGACCTGGGGAGACTGTGTCGCGTTGGGCACATAGCCGGTAAGGGCCAAGATCAGAGGTGTCAGAGAAATGCCCACGGCATTGCCCACCTTGCCAAAGAAGGAAACAAAGGACGAGGTGAAGCCCTCCACGCGCTGACCGGTCAGGTACTCCGTATAGTCCACCGTATCGGAGATCACAACGTTGCTCTGGGCATAGGCCACACCGGTGAAGAAATGCATAGCGCCGCTCAGGATGAAAAACAGCGTCAGATTGGTCATCCCGTCTGTCAGGGATGCCGTCATACACAGAACCGCGCAGAGAATATAGGCCCAGGAGATTACCTTGCCCTTGGAGCCCGTCCACCGGACAAAATACTGGGAGCAGAAGTTGCCGGCCATCATAGGGAAGCGCAGCAGCGTGATGAACAGGGGCAGCAGCGCCAGGCTTTCCATCCGATAGGTAAAGTAGTATACGATGGTGGCATTGCGCCCGGCCATAAAGATCTGCCCCACCAGAGCGCCGATGATGACCAGAGTCAGATACTTGTTGGATTTCATGGCGCCAAACAGTTTGCCCCACTGGATCTTCTCCCGCTTGGGCTTCTTGGCGGCGGAGTCATAGCCGGCGGGCTTGATATATTCCCGGGCCACAATGCCGGACAGTAGAATGAACGGTGCGCCAATGGCGCTGAACACCAGGGCCGTCATGGCATAGGACATACTGACACCCACGGAGCCGGAAAAGGACTTGATCAGATTGGGCGCAAAGAATCCGACGATCCAGCTTGCCAGAACCGCCAGGGCAACGCGCACGCTGCCGATGGACGCCCGTTCGTTGGGGTCGTGGGTCAGGGTCGCCTGAACGGATACATAGGGAATGTAAAACATGGTGTAAACCCAGGTGAACGCGCAGTAGGTCAGGATGGCAAAAACCACCCGCAGCCCATAGGACCAGCCAGGATTCGTCAGGAAGGACAGGAAGGTGACGACCACCATGGGAATGGCGGAAAGGATAATCCATGGACGGTACCGGCCCAGCTTTGTGTGCGTCCGGTCCGCCAGGACGCCCACCAGAATGTCATTGATGGCGTCCCAGATTTTTGTGATCCATACGATCAGCGTGACCAGTGCGGGAGCGATCCCGGCAATGTCCGTGTAAAAGATGGAGATGTAGGTGGTGAACATGGCGTTGGACATGTTCTCGCCGAATTCACCGGAGCCGATCAGGAACTTTTTCCACCAGGGCCACTTGATCATGGTGGACTGCGGTGCGGCGGAAACAGAAGTGCGCTCTTCTTTCGACATAGTGTGTACCTCTCATACTCATAACAAATTCAAAAATCGTGCAAGCAGGGGTGGCAGGAGCCGGCAGTTAACAGCGGCGCGGCGCGCTTTCCAGCGGAGATAGTCGATTCTCCATAAAGAAGTTCCCTCCTCATTTCCGATTCCGACATGTCTCTGCGATGCCGTTGCCTTTATATGAAGCAAAAAACATGCCAACTTTTTCGCCTATAGCGTCAGAGCAAATAATTTTCCCTCCCGCATCTTTTTCCCCAATGAAAGCATCCTATCTCCACAGAGAATAAAGCTCCGATATTCTTCAAAATCGAAGAAATCAGGAACAAATTCGCCTACCAAGGATAAAGAAATAAAAAATTCCAAAAATCTTCCCACCGCCGGAAAGCGTATACGACAGCAGCTTTTTCCGTGGGAAATTTTTAGAAAAAGAAAATGCAGTTGAAAAAAGTACCACACACGGGTATAATGAGAACACCAAAAACGGGAAAATTTCCTGGATTCGTGAGGAGGGTGCGCCGCTATGACAGAGAGCAAGCGGAGGGACCGGCACTATTTTGAACAGGTGAAGCGTTGCTGGGCCAAGCTGCCGGAAACCGGGCCGGACACTGGGGCGCTGCCTGCAGAGATCCTGAAATCCTGGCAACGCTGCACGGCTCTAGGCCTGGAAAAGGCACAGGCCGGACAGAATGTCGCAGCGGTGATGGCAAGCAAAAGTTCGGAGGGTTTCCAGACGTTCCGTATCCGCGCAGGCGGACAGGATGTGATTTTTTCCGTGATCGAGCTGCAATGCGGCGGAGCCCTCCGGCAGAGTATCTCCGAGGAGCGGATCGGGACCAATGCAGCCTCCCTGGCGTACCTGACGCGAAAGGGTGTATTTGTGAACGGGCCGGAACACTATGCACAGGCCCTTCACGACCAATATGCGTATGCCGAGCCCATATTTGATGCCAACGGGAATCTGTGCGGCATTTGCTGCGTGATCAGCCGCGATTACCAGATCACCGTGCACATGAGCTCTCTGGCGCATATCCTGGCCTGCATCGGAAGCACGGTCTATTGGATGGAGCAGGACACCCGCACCCGCAGAAGCGCAGTGGTCTCGGTGCTGGACCAGGTCCCCCAGGGCGTGGTCTATATCGACCGGAAAAATGTTATACGGAATTTTAACCGGCAGGCTCTGGAGGTATTTGGCCTGAAAAACTCCAGCGAGGACAGCGTGATCTTTAGCCGGTGCATGGCCATGATCGGAAATGTGGTGGGCGAGGGACGGCAGACAGCCGTGGTGGACTACCGCAACAACAGAAAAAAGGTCCAGATCACTGCCATCCCCCTTTCGGACCAGAAATATGAAAAACTGTTCCTCCTGGAGGAAACACGCGCCGCGCCTGCGGGAACGCCGCAGCAGCAGGCCCAGTGGACATTCGATGATATCCGAACGGTACCCCCCCGGATGATACGGGCCAAGGAGAGCGCGGCCACGGCGGCGCCGTACGATGTGCCGGTGATGCTGGTGGGCGCCAGCGGCTCCGGCAAGGAGATGTTCGCCCAATCCATCCACAATGCCAGCTCCCGGCGGAACGGGCCGTTCGTGGCCCTGAACGCCAGCGCCATCGCGCCGAACCTGGTGGAAAGTGCCCTGTTTGGCTATGAGCGCGGCGCGTTTACCGGGGCCAGCCAGGATGGAAAGACCGGGTATTTTGAGGCGGCGTCCGGCGGCACTTTGTTTCTGGATGAATTGGACAGCGTCCCCTTTGACGTGCAGACCAAGCTGCTGCGGGTCCTGTCCAGCAAGCGGGCCCGCCGGGTAGGCGGTACCGAGGATATTCCCGTGGACGTGCGGATCATTTCTGCCGGGCGGGTGGACGTCACGGCTCTGATCGAGCGTCACGCCTTTCGAGAGGACCTATACTATCGCCTTTCCCCGATAAAAATTCGTATTCCCCCTCTGGCCGCGCGACGGGAGGACATTCCCATTCTGGCCCGCAGCTTCCTGGAAAAGGAAACGAAGGCACTGGCGATCCCCTGTCCGGAGCTGTCCCCGGAGTTTCTGCGCTGTCTGTGCGCCTACGATTGGCCGGGCAATGTGCGCGAGCTACACAACACGCTGCGGTATGCACTGGTCTTTTTGGAGCCGGGTCAGTTGACACTGAAACCGGATCTGCTGCCCAATGAGCTGCTGGCGGCGGAAAAAGCCGATTCTCCGTTTTCGGAGGGCGGCATAGAGGATGAGAGCACACTGAAGCTGGCAGGGATCCTAGCAGTCAGCGAGTATTGCCGGCACGGCGAAAGCGTGGAAAAAATTGCGGAGAACCTGGGTGTTTCTGCGGCAACGGTTTATAATTATATGGCCAAGGCCCGTCGCTATGGGCTTATCTGAAGAAGGGAGACATCATGGTCGGTTTGGAGCGATTCCCGGATAAGCAGTCCTTTCAGCGCTACCAAGTGCGGCTGCAAGCCGCCTGGGAGCAGTTCATGTCCGGCGAAAGCCGGACGCCGGACCCCAGCGTGGTCCCCTTCCGCATTGCGGAATCTTGGAAACGAAGCCAGGGATACGGATTGGACCCTTTTCATTACCAGTCCTTTGTCAAAATGAAAAAACTGAACATCAAAAACCGGGAGACACAGCTCCTGACGGACGAGACCGCAGGATACTGGCTGGGGGATCTTGCTAAAAAGTATGCCTTCAATGTAAGCGTTTTTGATGCCCAGGGGAATGACATAGCCCTGATGCCGGAGCGGGACCACGCCCTGTCGTTTGCCAATGAGATGATTTTGGGAACCAACGCGGCGGCCCTGGCGCTTCTGGAAAACCGGCCTGGCTGCGTCCTGGCCCAGGAGCACTATTCCCGGTTTTTCCACCCCCGCTTCTGCGTGGCGGCACCCTTCCGCGAAACGGACCAGAATGTGGTGGGTGCCGTCTGCATCAGCACCCTGAATTTCGAGATCATCCACTCTCTTGCGGAAATGGTGGAGCAGTTCGCCGAGATCTGCACACAGATATTCAACCTGGCGCATCAGCTGCCAAGTGACGATGACGAGATGCTCCGAGCGGTCCTGGCAAGTCTGGCCAATTTGTCCGCACCGCTTTTGTATGTAGATGCCCAGGATAAGCTCCAGACATTGAGCCGTCGGGCCCGTGAGCTGCTGGCCGGCTGCCGGGACGACAAGGAATCCGCCGGCCGCCAGCTGCGCCTGTGCCTGAATGAGGACCAGGGGCACGGGCCGCAGCCGCAGACGGGTGGGCGGAAAGTGAGCCGCACCGACGTAAGTCCGGAACGGCTTTTGCCGGAAATGGCCCGTCCGGAATGCAGCATGGAATTTTCCGACATCATCGGGAGCACGCCGCAGATCATGCGGAGCATCCGTTTTGCCAAGCAGGCGGCGCTGACTGACTTTGCCATTGTGCTCAACGGAGAAAGCGGCTCCGGCAAGGATGTGTTTGCCCAGGCCATCCACAACACCTCTCCCCGGAGAAACGGTCCCTTTGTGGCGCTGAACTGCGGTGCCATCGCAGCAGATCTGGTGGAGAGCGAACTGTTCGGCTATGAGGAAGGAGCTTTTACCGGCGCAGACCGGAGCGGCAAGATCGGAATGCTGGAAAAGGCGTCCGGCGGCACGCTGTTTTTGGATGAGGTGGAGAGCATGCCCCTGGCGGTCCAGTCAAAGCTGCTGCGGGTGCTTTCCGGCGGCAGCCTGCATAGGGTAGGCTCAACGGCGGAGATCCCGGTAGATCTTCGAGTGATCTCTGCCTCCAAGGTGGATTTGCGGAAGGCGGCGGAGCGCGGAGAATTCCGGGAGGATCTGTTTTACCGGATCTCGGTAGTAAGTCTCTCCATCCCGCCGCTGCGTGATCGAAAGGAGGATGTCCCTCTATTGGCCCGGAATTTTCTGGATCGGATCGGCCGCCGTTCCACTGCAGTTTCTCCAGAGGCCATGGCGGCGCTGTGCGCCTATAACTGGCCGGGCAATGTGCGTGAGCTGGAAAATGTCCTGCTTCATGCCTGCGTGTTTTCCGCCAAGGGCGTCATCACGATGGACAGCCTACCCGAGGAGCTGCAATCCATAGGGCGGGTCGCCAACCTGCGCCGTTTTCTGCGGGAGCAGGGATTGCTGACAGAGGACGGCGCTGCCCCCATGGCCCGAATCGAAGCGGAGCTGATCCGGTCCGCATTGGAACAAAACCACTTTATCCTGCTGCACACAGCCCGGATGCTACACATCGACCGAAAGACCCTTTGCCGGAAGATCCGGCAGAATCCCTGGCTGAAAGAACTTGCGGACAAAGGAGCTGCAGAAAACTCCTGAGGCGCGCCTTTTTTGAATATATTATTTAATACATCTCACCAGAGGCAATGTGGCTGCAAAGACTCCTTCCGGAGTCAGGTGCATAAGAAAATGCAGGAAAACTATATCGTTGGTATTTACGCACGGCTGAGCCGGGACGATGAGCGCGCCGGGGAATCCGTGTCCATAGAAAATCAAAAGGAAATGCTCTCCCGCTATGTGCGGGAACAGGGCTGGACGCTGTACGATTATTACTGTGATGACGGCGTTTCGGGTACGACCTTCGACCGTCCGGGACTGAACCGGCTGGTGCAGGACGCCACGGATCACAAGATCAACCTTGTCCTCTGCAAAGACCTATCGCGCCTCGGTAGAGATTACATTGAAGCGGGCAAGTACACAGATTTTGTGTTCCCGTCCCTCGGCTGCCGTTTCATCGCGTTGAATGACGGTGTTGATACGCTCCGCAAGATTGCCTTGCAGCACAACGCGGAAAAAGTCCCTGCGCCAAGGAGCTTCTATTACATGGCGGAGGGGCGGGAAAATCTGCGTGGCGAGACACCGTCCTGGAACGATGTGACGGTCAAAACCATTCTCCGCAACGAGGTTTACTTCGGTCACATGGTACAGAACAAGACCGGGACAGTGTCCTACAAAAACCACAAGCAGGTCAGCAAACCGGAATCCGAATGGATCAAGGTGGAAAACACCCACGAGCCGCTGATCTCACAGGAAACGTGGGACGCTGTGCAGCGGATGGACAACCACCCGGCAAGAGGGCGCAGCGGCAAGAGCGGCACGATTGCCCTGTTCGGCGGTCTGCTGCGGTGTATGGACTGTGGATCATCTATGCGGTATATGCGGGACTATCGCAAAAAGATTTCCGAGAAGGAACCGGAATACAAGGCGTATGTCTGCAACCGTTATGCATCGGGCGGCAAAAATGCCTGTTCGTCCCATTACATCAACCAGAAGGTGCTGACGCAGATTGTCATGACGGACATTCGGTGCAAGGCGATGTGGGCGCAGAACAGCCGTGAAACGCTGAGAACGCAGCTTTTAGCGAGGGAACAGAACGCCAGCGTGGAGCGCACCCGAACACTGCAAGCAGAGCTGAACGCCATCGGCAAACGGCTTCCGGAACTGGATAAGCTGATCCAGTCCGCTTATGAGGATAAGGTTTTGGGGCGTATCCCGGAGAGCGTGTGCGTCAATCTGCTCAACCAGTACGAAGCCGAACGCAGGGAAAAACAGGAGCGTCATAAGGAATTGACCGGGCAGCTTGCCGCCAGCCGAGAAACGGAGTCCTCCGTGGACGCATGGCTGGACATGATGCAGGACTACGCCCAGCTTGAAGAATTAGACCGTCCCACGCTGGTGCGGCTGATTCAGAAAATTGAGATCAGCGAACGCTATACCGTGGACGATCACGAGGAACGGGACATTCACATTTACTACAATTTCGTCGGTTATATCGAGGCATAAAGCGTCATTCTTTATTCGAGGTTGACTAACGAGTATTACGCCAAGGACATCTCGAAAAAGCGTAAGAT
>OLNX01000380.1_pt1 | contig 46826 bp, 42 predicted proteins | sample 1672611 | NCBI WGS metagenome assembly OLNX01 (sample SAMEA3136705, study PRJEB25190) | human gut metagenome | reverse complement strand
ACCTCTTTTTAGTGCGGCCTTTTTTTATGTTTTTTTCTAAGTTTTATTCACACTTTCTCCTCTTCTCTAGCGCAACTTTCTTGCGAATAGAATCATTGTTTTAAATAAAAAATCTGGCACGAAAACTAACATAATATCAAATTTAGCAATATTAGGGGCTATACTTCGATATTTATATAAATCTTTTATTTTATGATCTTTTCGAGCTGTCGCAAAACCCAATAATTTATCTTTATCTTTGAAATCAGGATATTTATTTAAGAAATCCTGAATCAAATTATAATTAATTAAAACACGCTTTTCTTCATAATCCTTTTTAGATTCAATACCTATTAATACACCACTTACATTTTGTCCATGTCTTCTATATTGAACTAGAGGTTCATCAATAAAAGCTACCTTGCCTTCTTTTGAAGCACACGAAATAATCCATTTATCATGTCCTGTATATACACTAAAAGGAACAGTACTACGAGCAAATTCCCCTCGTACAACTAAAACCATTCCAACTGCATGCGTTATAATTAAATTATTTACTGTGATATCATCTCCTGTATGCCAACTTTCCGTTTGACCATGATGCTCGTCTCTATATTTATCAACGATAACATTTCCGTCGCCATCTATAATTTGTCGATCACTCGCAACTAATAAAGCATTCTCCTTTTTCAATGTTTCTACAGACTTTGAAATTTTGTTAGAAAACCACACATCATCTTGATCACAAAATGCGATATAATCACCAGTGCTTGCCTTTACCAACTTTTCAAACGATTTTGTATAATTCAAATTCTTTTTATCTTGTTCTAATATACGATAGGGTACTTTCGTCAAATAAGTTTCAAATATGCCACAATCACAAGGCGAATCAGGACAATCATCATTAATTATAACTTCAATATTTGGATAATCTTGATTATTTAAAGATACCAATTGTTCAATCAAATATTTTTCATTTGGCTTATAAACAGATAATAAAATATCGACTTTTTCCATACAATCTCCCATCAATCTACATTACTACAGTTAATGTGCCAATAAAGAGAAAAGCTAAAGATTATTCCTTAGCTCTTCCTTTTTCTACATACATCTTTTCAAAATAGTTTTGGTATTCACCACTAATGATGTTTTCCCACCATTCCTTGTTGTCTAAATACCATTGGATTGTCATTGGAATACCTGTATCAAATGTATATTTTGGTTTCCATCCAAGTTCTGTTTCCAACTTAGTTGGATCAATCGCATAACGCATATCATGACCTTTACGATCTGTTACATACGTAATTAAGCTTTCTGGTTTGTTTAATGCGTGTAATACAGTCTTTACAACTTCTAAGTTTGTTCTTTCGTTGTGACCACCTACATTATAGACTTCACCAACACGTCCCTTACGAACAATTAAGTCAATTGCGACGCAGTGATCATATACATGTAACCAGTCACGAACATTTTCTCCCGTTCCATATACTGGAATTGTTTCATCATTTAAGGCACGAGAAATAATTAATGGAATTAATTTTTCTGGGAAATGATAAGGGCCATAGTTATTTGAACAACGACTAATCGTTACTGGTAAACCATATGTTCTGTGGTATGCCAACACAAATAAGTCGGCACTTGCCTTTGCACTTGAATAAGGACTTGAAGTATGTAAAGGTGTGTTTTCAGTAAAGAACAAGTCAGGACGATCTAAAGGAAGATCCCCATATACTTCGTCTGTAGATACTTGGTGATATCTTTGAATACCATACTTAACACAAGCATCTAATAAAGTAGTCGTTCCCATTACGTTTGTTTTTACGAAGATTTCAGGATCTTCAATACTACGATCCACATGACTTTCAGCCGCAAAGTTAACAACGACATCAAATTTTTCTTTTTCAAACAAATCCATGATAAATTCACGATCTGCAATATCACCCTTGATAAACTTGTAGTTAGGTTTATCCTCTACAGGCTTACAAGTCTCTAAGTTACCTGCATATGTTAATTTATCTAAGTTTACAATCATATCCTCAGGATATTTATTGACCATATAATGTACAAAGTTTCCACCAATGAAACCAGCACCACCCGTTACTAAAATTTTCATACTGTTTTATTCTCCTTCATATACAAATTGATTATTTGACTCTTCTAAAGTTGGACCTACCTGATCTTTTTCACTTAAGACAGGCTCAATACCATTTAATAATGAACCCCAATCTACATTACAAGTTGGATCATCATAACGCATTCCACCCTCAGACTCTTTATTATAGACATTATCGACTTTATATCTAAATTCAACATCATCTGTTAATGTTAAAAATCCATGCGCAAATCCTTGTGGAATAAAAAATTGTCTATGATTTTCTTCACTCAATTCCACACTTACCCATTGACCAAATGTAGGACTACCTTTGCGAATATCCACAGCCACATCAATCACAGTTCCCTTTGTACAAGAAACCAATTTACTTTGTGCATAAGGCGGATTTTGCCAGTGCAATCCACGAAGTGTACCCTTCTGTGCACTAAAAGACATATTGTCCTGTACAAAATCAACAGTAACACCTAATTTTTCATATTTAGGCTTTGAATACGTTTCTGTAAAATACCCTCTATGATCTCCAAATACATCTGTATCAATAATTAATACTCCAGGAATTTTTGTTTCAGTTACCTTCATTCTAATACCCCCATTACTTAATATACTTACGATCCATGATCTTCTTTAAATAAGCACCATACTGATTCTTCTTATAGATTTCATAAGTAGAAGCCAATTCTTCATCACCAATCCATCCATTGTCATACGCAATCTCTTCAAGACAAGCAATCTTACGATGTTGATGTTCCTCAATTGTCTTCACAAAATTAGTGGCATCCACTAAAGATTCATGTGTACCCGTATCTAACCAAGTAAATCCATCACCAAGTAATGTTACATTCAATTCACCATTCTCTAAATAAATACGGTTCAAATCTGTGATTTCCAATTCTCCACGAGCACTTGGCTTTAAGTTTTTCGCATACTCTACCACTTTATTATCATAGAAATATAATCCTGTTACCGCATAATTTGACTTAGGACAAGCTGGCTTTTCCTCTAAACTAATAGCCTTACCCTGAGAATCAAATTCAACAACGCCAAAACGTTCAGGATCTTCTACATAATAACCAAATACGGTAGCTCCCACTTTATTTTCAGCAGCCGCACGAAGACGCTTTGTTAAACCATGACCATGGAAAATATTATCACCCAAAATCATTGCACAACTATCATTACCAATAAATTCTTCACCCAAGATAAATGCTTGTGCAAGTCCATCCGGACTAGGCTGAACTTTATAAGAAAGCTCAATTCCAAATTGATGACCATCCCCTAGTAATTCTTGAAAACGAGGTGTATCATCCGGAGTTGAAATAATCAAGATCTCACGAATCCCTGCCTGCATTAAAATAGACATTGGATAATAAATCATTGGCTTGTCATAAATAGGAAGCAATTGCTTACTTGTAACCTTTGTCAAAGGATACAAACGAGTACCACTACCACCAGCTAAAATAATACCTTTCATAATAGTTCCTCCATAATTATCTCATGATTAAATAATAAACCCTTACGTAACGTAAGGGTCAAGAGTTTATTGTCAACATTATAAATCTAAATATTTTATTTAAGTAATACTTTGAACTAAATAATAAACAAAAGCCATCCTTAATAAAGGATAATAATTGTTTATCTGACATTTCCTGCAACATACGATTAAAGATTACATTCGCCTTTAAATAATTCTTTGAGTCTTTATCTTTTAAATGTTGCTGCACATATGCATAGGCCTTATCTACATTAGCTACACGCTGATTTTTATATTCACTTGTGATATATGACATGTATAAATATTGCTCAAACAAATTATTTCTTGAAATCGAATTTGACGTCATACGATACTTTAAAACAGGCTCATTTAGATTTGAAATTTTAAAACCCTTTAAAACCGCTCTTAAAGTAAAATCATAATCCTCACATAAAGGCATTTTACGATATCCATTCAAACTATCAAATACAACCTTTTTACCAAGCCAAGTCGGATGGGCAATACATTGTCCATAACACAAAGCTTTATTGATCTTTTCAGGCTTAGTTGGCACACTCTTAATACTATATAACAATGTACCATCCTCATTGATCATTTCCGTAATACCACCAATCAAATCAAAATCATTTTTCTCTAAATAATTCAATTGTCTTTCTAAACGATCTGGTAAACTCATATCATCCGCATCCATACGCGCAATATAGTCACCATGACATAAAGAAATTCCACGATTTAAAGAATCAGTAAGCCCCATATTCTTCTCATTGATATAAAATTGAATTCGATCATCCTTTGAAGCATACTCATGAATCACTCTTTTATGCGTTTCATTATCTGGATAATCCAATATAATGATATATTCAAAATTCGTATACGTTTGATTTAAAATCGATTCAATTGCCTGTCGTAACAATCTCTCTTCTTCTTTATATGTAGACATTAATATTGAAATCATTTTAACTTCATCTCTTATTTTCTTCATATTCTTTAATACTTAATTTTTGAATCAATTCTTTTTGTTTCTCTTTTAATTTTGATATTTGTGCAGTCTGCATAAACAACATGATATACAAAAAGAAAATAAATACACAGAAGATGAAATTACTCGTCGACATGAATCCTAATTGCTTTGAAATCCAAGTTGGAATTTGTGGAAATACACTAATAATTAGAAGAAGAATAGACCATAAGATCCACATAATCGCATCGTCGATATTTAATCCATGTTTTTGAATTTTTTTAATGACAAAAACAAAGGTAATTAAACTTGCGAAGATAAAAACTAATTGTAATTTTAATCCCATAACCTACACCTTTCTAAATGGTTGAATCAAAAAGATTGAAACCATCATTCGACTCATATATTTGATTGTATTTACTAAATTCAAATAGGACTCTCCAAATTCACGTTCAGACATTTGAACTTGAATCTCCTTGATTTTTCTTTTCTTTCGATACATGTAAACCAATGTATCAGGCTCAGGAGGATTGTTCATATCCAACGCATAATCTTTAATACAAGCTTTGCCATAAGCTCTAAATCCACTTGTTGGATCCATTATTTTTTTACCAGTCACTAATTTTATCGCACCAGCAATTAAACGACTTCCAATCATACGAGCCGTAAAAGGTTTCTTTTCAGTTACAAAACGAGAACCAATCACAATATCATTTCCATCTTCAATTTCTTTAACCATCACATCAATAAATTTAGCTGAATGCTGGCCATCACCATCAAATTGAATGACAACATCATAATCTTCTTTCATTGCCAATTTAAAGCCAGTTTGAACCGCTCCAAACAATCCTAAATTACAAAATCCATCAATGTGATTAAAATTGTTCTTTTGAATAACTTCTAAAGTGTTATCTTTAGAGCCATCATTCACAACTACATAATCAACATCAGGTGCATTTTGATGAATATCTTGTACGGTTTTTTCAATATTTAAAGCCTCATTATAGGCCGGAATTACAACCAATACTTTTAAACCCATGTATAAATCCCCATTTCTATTCTTTGATATATATGTTATAAGTAATAACAATAGAATCCTTCTGTTTATCAACTACAGTATCATATTTTTTAAAACCAATACTCTCTATTAATTGGTCTGCTTTAGCATTATTATCATTTAAGACAATACAATTTATTGGATATTTATTACATAATTCATTTAGCTCATTTAACGTATTCTTATTTGGATTCACAATAAAATTATTTAGAGTATCAATATCTGTTAAATTGTAACCATAGAAACCAGAATCTTTATTTTCAATTTCTTTTGCCACACGAAGTGCCCCGGTAACGGATTCTGTATGTGGAGTAAAAGATCTAACAATTTGAGATGAAAAATGCCCCATATTATCTACTCTAACACCTGGTGTCATAATCATTTTTAATATACGATGGTTTTCTTTATAATAATTCTCTAATGTTTTCCCTAACAATATTGTACTATTTGGAATTAAATTAATGTTATATTTAATTGCTCTTAAAGCTCTAATCGGCTCTGAATACTCAAAGCCACTCAAAAAACAAACAATCATAACACATGCGACTGTTACTAAGTTAATAATCACAGGTTGAATATGCTTGATATATTTATCATATACCAATAAAATCAAAACACCATATGTCACAATAAATTGGAACACAAAGAATGAATAAATAGTTCTTGCTGCAACAAAATCATACATAGATAAAGTTTCAACAACATTATTCATTTCAGGAACTAACATTAACAAATATGAAACGAGCATAATCAGTGAAACATTTAAATACGTTCTATTTGTAAATGAAAGTACAATCATTAAAACAAAAGAAACAAGCACAAGCGGATTTTTTAAATAAGAAAGGATTAAATTTAAAGTATAAGAATCCATATTTTTATTATTTGGAAGAATTATTCCAGCTACAAGAATGCATATTAAACCAGCTATAAAATAAATAGTTGTCTTTTTATCTTTATTTCGCACATATAATACTGTCAAATATCCACATGCTAACATAAATAAAATAGGTAAAGCACATGACGATTTAGATATCATTACAACACATGAAATAATAGTAATAATAACTTTTTTAACATCTAGCTTATTTGAATCAATTAATGGCAACAATACCATAAAAATACAACCCACACGAACTAATGCAGATCCAAAATATGCAGCCGATTTAATTGTCCATGTTGCATCACTTCCATTTAAAAATACACCTGCACACATCACAAATAAGAAAAAGAAAGATACCACAAAATATTGTAGATTTTTCTTTTTAATAATAACTTCTAAGAATGCATGTATCGCATTTAATAAAACAAAGTAATTAAATAATGCTAAAAATCCACGAGCATATAAAGCTGGATTCATTTGTGTTATATAAGCATAGAAAGAAGCTTCTAATTCAAATGTACTTAAGTTATATGCTAAGCCAGAACCTTTTGCGCTATAAAAACCTGTTGTATAATCCGTTCTGAAAGGATTCGAAATATAAGGTAATGTTGCTATTTTATTTAAATAAAAAGCATCATCTGATAAATTATTTAACCAAATAATAGAAATATGTGTTAATGCAAAACTTAATAATAAAATGGTACCAACATATAAAAACCAAGTATCATGAAAATACTTTAGGATAGATGTTTTACTAATAATTATTCTTTTGCGGATGATTGAATAGATAATAAACATTAACATTCCAATCAACAACAAACACATATACCAAAAGAAAAGGTTCCATGAAAGATTTAATATTTGAATTGGAATACCTACAATGGCTACTAAAAAGCTGTACACCAAATAGCCAATCACAAATTTATAAGTATATCCCTTTTCTTCTTTAACAATACAACAACCAAATAATTGTATAAATATAGCTGTTATCAAAGTTAAAAATGTTCCAATAATATAATCTCTCATGAAAACCCTCACCTATCTTATTTAAACTCGTAGAATTTAATAATACGATCTTCTAATGCATTCCAATCTCTTTCTTGTGCAGTTTGTACACCATTTTTATACAATTCATCACGTAATTTTTTATCTTCACAAATACGTAAAATTGCATTTTTACCCTCTTCAATATTTCCTTGAGGATAGAATAAACAGTTATATCCATGTTTTAGATATTCTGAGTTTCCTCCATTTTGCACTGCAACAACATAACCACCCGTTGACATCATTTCTAATGGTGGATACGAGAAACTTTCCAAAATACTTGTCTTTACTAAAATATCACACTGCTTATAAATATTTGAAACTTCTTCAAATGGAACTTTATTATAGAATTTATCTACAATATACCAATCTTTTGGTGTTCCATTATATGATAAATACCAAACTTCAAATTTATCATGATCTAATTCATTTGTAATTTTAAAACTCTCATCTACATTTTTATAATAGACTTTGTTATCCCCCTCAACCAAAATACGAATTTTTCCATCCATACTTCTCTTATGTGAAGTATATACTTCTGTATGAAGCCCATTTGGTAAATACATAGATTTTTTATGATAACGAGTCTCTAACCAATCTTCACACCATTTTGAAATGGTTAAAAACTTAACATCCACTCTTGGAGAATAACTAATATTTGCTTTTTCTTTTAAACTATCTCCAAATTCATAGAAATCTGTTTCAAAATTTTGTACCAAATAATAACGATTTTTAATATTAATATTCTTTTCAAGAAATGCAACAGTTGACCACATAGTTGCCACGGCCTTATCTATTTTACCTCTAAATTTAAATTTACGACTTGCGATAACAGGAAATTCAACACCTGCAAAAGTAATCCATTTTGAATCATCAAAATCATCATTTACAATCGTGATATCATATCCAGCGTTCTTTAAAGCCTTACAATGTTCGAAAGCAACCATTATGCCACCACTAATATTCAATGCTGGTAATACCATCATTAAATTTGGTGTTTGTACTGATTCAATAAATCCTTTTAAACCATAACCTGTATAAAGTGTTACACAATTCTTAATACAATAGTTATAAGCATTTAATGCAATAGAGTTTCTCTTTTCACCATCTGCAACTAAGTCTGATAATTTAACATACCAATCTTCAGAAGTATCACACAATACACCTGTAATATCGGATTTAATCATTTTCTTAAATGCACCTAAGTTACTTGCAATCGTAACAACTCTAACTAATGCAGCCTCTACCCATTTATTTTCAGATTTAGCTTCATTAAAAATCGTATCTGTCAATGGTGCTAAGTTAATATCAATCGATGCAATTAAAGCTGGTAATTCTTGCCATTTGGTAAATGGATGCGCAACAATTCGATCTTTTACTTCTTCGAATTCTTCAGGAATATCTAATAAACCAACAATATGAAGTTCTACATTCGAATGTTCTTTCATCACTTTAAGAACACTCTCTTTAATCATATTAAAATCATCATTGTGTGTTATACTTCCACTAAAATAGCCTAATTTTACTACATTTGTCTTTTCTTTTTTAGACTGTTCAGAATATGCCTTTTCGCTAAACTCAACCATTTTTAAAGACGCCGTATTTCGATTTACATACACTTGAGGAACATAGTTCTTTAATTCCTCTGCTAATCTTTCAGTTGTTGTAATAGCTCCATCACAAAGTTTTAAAGCACGACCATAGTTACGAACACTCTCATCATAATTTGCTCTATCTTGTGGTGAAAAAGTATCTAAGTATTTTATTAAATCCGTATACTTTGTATCAATAACCAAATCATCAATATCATAAAGTACAATTTTATTTAAGCTATGTGCTTTTTCAATAAATGCTTTTAATTCTGGTGTAATCCAACAACGATATACAACAAAAACACGATACATACGGACTAGATTCATATCTAGATTTGTATAAAAAATTTCATCACATTCAACATTATTCAATAACAATTGTTCTATTTGGTGTTTAACTCTATAACGAGGCGGATGCGGTAAATCATTATAATTTACTCCATTAATGAACAATACATCTTTAAAACTCTTTCCGATACTCTTTTCTAAAATTCGACGCTGTCTTTCCGTTTTTAAATACATTACTGACTTTTTTGCAACAGAACCTACCCCATCACGTTGAATTGTAGTTTTAACTTTACCTGCTAATACTTTTATATTATCCATAACTTCTACCTCACGCCAAATTTAAATTTTTCCAATTCGCATTTAAACGAATGTCATTTTCGATTTCATTGTAATATTGTGATTTAAATTCAATCGAATCACGTTTAATCACACTACTCTTCATTAATCTACATTCTGAATAAGGAACAAAAACATTTTGTTTCTTAAAAGCTAAAGCTCTTAAACACATATCCACTTCTTCATAACCAGAGATTAAATTTCGAATTTGAGCAAGCTCAACCCATTTTTTCTTTTCAAACAACATACAATCTCTAGTTGTAGCAGTTACATTTCGAACATGACACAACATTCCTTCATATCCAATATCCATATTCGAATCATGTGCACATAAAGAATATAAATAATTTTCTGCATCTTTATCCAAACAAACACCTGCATAATTCACAGTAAAATCTTTATTATAGATTTTAGGACTTACCGCAAAAACACTCTTTCTTGTAGCTTGCATCATCATTTCTTCAATCCAATGCTCATTCAATATTTCAAGTTGATCTGAAACCACCATGACATATTCACCATTCACATCTACAATTTGATTCCATGAGTCCATTTTAATAAATTCTATATTCTTATAATTTGATTTACACAGTACTTTTGATTTGAATGAATCCAATGCCTTTATAGAATCACAACTTACTAACATTGTAATTAATGGCTTGTTTTCTAATGGATAGTCTACTTTATAAATTGTTAAAAATGGTAAACTACTATGAACTGTCCCCTTTTCATTCATTCTATCCAATTGTGCTGATACAGCACGTATTGCTGCATCAACAACATATGGTTTTGAATTCAAATCCATAGATACAGATTGTTGATGTAATCGCCAATAGTATAGAGGTTTCGAAATGTGTACAATGCGTTTGGCCTTTTCAGTCAAACGTAAAACCATATCATGATCTTGACTTCCATTAAATTCATCTCTATATAGTGCTGGTTCACTTTCTAATAAAGACTTTTTATAACATGTAAAATGACAAATAAAATTATGTGAACGTAAATCATCGACTCCAAATCCAGGTTTAAAGTTAAATGCCTTCACATCTGTGATGTTGTGAATATTCCCCTCAAATTTAACTTCATCTGTATAAATGAAATCTGCATTTTCGTCATTAATAGCCTTTGCTACTTCATATAACAAGGATGCATGTAAAATATCGTCATGATCCAATAATCCAATATAATCTCCAGTCGCAAGTTTAAAACAATCATTTGTATTCCCTGAAATACCTTTATTTGAATCTAATTTTTTATAGACAAAACGAGGATCTTCATCACAATATTTCTTACAAATATCCCTAACATATCCATGCTTATCATCACTCGCATCCGCTAGACATAATTGCCAATTTGAATATGTTTGTGCTTTTAACGAATTCATCATATCCAACAAAAAATTTTCTGGTGTATTAAACAAAGGCGTTAAAATACTAATTTTAATTGGATTTTTAAATTGAGTTTTTCTTTGTTTTTCTAATACATCTTCTGAATAAATATGAGTCGCATCAATCATCTGTTGTGTAATTGAATTGTGGTATTTATAGTTATCAAATTTTCTTTTTAATGAAACTGGTCCATACTTAAACAAAATATATAAACAACTATAAATACTCTTTACTATTTTCTTCAGTTTAGACATCTTAAAAACACTCCTTATAACTCTTCAGCAAAACCTTTTTCTAATTTTTTGAAAATCTTATATCCTAATACTAATACAACCAATCCTAGTACAAATACAATTGCTAAATTCGTCCAATTTGGCATTGTGTGATATAAGAATAAATCTCTATACGAATTCACAATCGTAGTTAATGGATTTAAATTAATTAATTTCATTAAAGTCGCATGACTCGTTGAAGTATAAGCTTTTAAATCATAAATGATTGGTGTTGCATAGAACCCCATTTGTAAAATAAATCCAACAAAATGCTCAATATCTTGTACATACACATTAAGTGCACTAAGAATAAAAATAATTCCTAATGATAAAACTGTCTGTACAATAGCTACAATTGGTACTAATAAGACGTATGGCGTAATTCCGACTCCAAAAACAACGCAGAAAATCAAAATGATTATACAAGAAATACCAAAATTTATTAATGCACTTAAGCATAGTGAAATTGGCAAAATTTCTCTAGGAAAATATACCTTTTTTATAATTCCCGCATTATATTTGATACATGGTGTTCCTCCGGAAACTACATTTGTAAAAAATGTCCAAGGAATAATACCTGTAATCAAATAAACAATATAATTATCCGTTCCGGCTCCACGCATAATGAATGGAAATACAATCGCATATACTAAAACTTGTAACAACGGATTAATAAATGACCATAATACACCTAGAACAGAAGCTTTATATTTACCACGAATCTCTTTTTTTGTATTTGTTTTTAGTAATTCCCTATATTTATATAAATCTTTGAAAATTGTCAAAACATATTCCTCCTATTTGATATCGAATTCCATTTTTGTTTCAGATAAAACTTCATCATCTTTATTTACACATTGTACTTTCATATAATGTGTGCCAGGTTCAAGATCTTCTAGAGATAAATTAAATTTCCAACCTAATGTATCAATATCAACTAGACCTGCATAATCTGCATGAAATGCTTTATAAACATCAAGACGTTTATAGCGATTCACTTCAACATCCAATTCTTTATCATCTAATAAAACCCTAAGTCTTGCGTTAGGATCATCGGAAATAATCCATCCATGACTATCTGTATATTTTAATGACGATGGAAATTCTTGATAATTCTTTGGCTCATCAATATATGTCATAGCTTGGCCTAGTGCACCTGCTTCTAAAGCCTTTTTACGCTCCTCTGAATGATCTAATGCAACTTGATCTAAATAATGTTCAATAACTTCCTCTGGGTTTCCATCTTCATGAACTTCCCCATTATAGATCCATATTGCTCGTGTACATAAACTTTTTACTACATCTAAACTGTGCGACACAAAAACAATTGTTTTGTTTTTCTTTTTTAATTCATTTAATTTCGCATAGCATTTTTCTTGGAAGTATTGATCACCTACAGCCAAAATCTCATCAATTAATAAAATATCTGCATCTACATTAATAGCTACAGAGAAAGCTAAACGCATATACATACCTGATGAATAAGTACGAATTGGATTATCAATAAAACTTCCTAATTCAGAAAATTCTATGATATCGTCAATTCTTTCATCTATTTGCTTATGTGTTAAGCCAAAAATTGATGCATTGAAATAAATATTTTCTCTACCCGTAAAATCATCATGAAAGCCAGCACCTAATTCAAGTAAAGATGTAATTTTTCCATTTGTTTCAATAGTTCCTTGATTAGGGAAAATAATTTTAGTCATCAGCTTTAATAAAGTTGATTTTCCAGAACCATTTGTTCCAATCAATCCGACTGTCTCACCTTTTTTTATATTTATATTAATATTTTTTAAGACATGATGATATTCAACATTACTTCTACCAAAAAATAGTAAGCGTTCTTTTAAAGTATTTGCTTTATCATATTCAATTTTAAAATCTTTATTCACATTTCTAACTTCAATCGCATTTTGCTTATCCATGAATTCACCTCATTTATCAAACGATATTTATTTTATCATATTCTAATACATTTTAAAAATGCGCTACTTGCGACAAACAAACAAGCCAGCTTGTTTTGTTACAATTATTTTACCATTATTCAACAACAATTCTTCAATATATTCTTTAAATTCATTCAATTTCGGACCCAATACTTCATTTTGATTGCCATGACAAGACATAATATAATCAATCAAAGGCTTGGATTCTGTAATTTCTAATGAATCTTGATAATCCATTCTTTGAACATTCGTGAAATATTGTTTTAAAATACTTTCACCATTTTCTAAACCAAATACATCATACAAACTATGATTCGAAAGATTTATTCTAGAATCAAAGTTTTGTACAATATCCGTTATTTCTTTCATATGCCTACTACCATACGTACTACAATATAACACTCCATTTGTTTTTAATACTCGACGGATCTCTTTTAATCCCTGATTTAAGTCATTTAAATAAAATAAAACATGATTGGCAATGACGGAATCAAAATAAGCATCTTTAAAAGGTATCTTTTCAGCATCCGCCACAATACAGTTAAAGTCAGAGCCCAATTTATTACGAACCTCTTCCACCATACCTTCACTAATATCCGATAAGAATATTTCTCGATTTCTTAAATCAATCTTATTCTCTTGCCACAACTTACCATTGCCACAGCCTAGTTCTAATAAGCGATTTACTTTAGAAAAATCAATCTTTTCAAATAACCAATTAAACCATCCCTGTGAATTTGTAGAATACTTTTCATGCAAAGAAATACGATCATTTAAGTTCTTCGCATTCTTATATTGCTCAATAATATTCGTTTCTTCATTCGACAATTGAACTAAAGATAAAATCATATTCCAAGAAAGGTCTGAAGATTGACTCGCCCTTTTTAAAGCATCTTTTAAAGATTGTAGATGATTCATTTTATCCTCAATTAAATCAATCTGCAATTCAAAACTTTCCTTAAGATTGGTATTATCCATAACCATTGGAAAGATTTCTTCAATACTAAAACCCAAATGTTTTAAAGATAAGATCTTCTGTAACTTCAATAAGTCCAAATCACTATATTGACGATATCCATTTTCCATAACAAAAGAGGGTTTTAACAACCCTATTTTGTCATAATACCGAATTGTCCTTTCACTCACATTCGCCAATTTGGCAAATTGACCAGTTTTATAATACTTTAACTCATCCATATTTACCTGTTCTTCACTCTATTCTTTGTTTTATTCACTCGAAGTTTAACGAATTTGAATGCCTTTAAAATTTCAAAACGCCATTTTAACATCTGTAAAACATTTGAATGTGTTTGACTCGAAACATTTTCACTGTGTCTTCTATACAAAATCAATGGTTCTTTGTAAAGCTTATTTTTACCTATTAATTCTCCAACAAGGCCCAAATATTGATCATGCATAGGAAGTTTGTCTGGAAAAGGCAAGGCTTTTTCAATCACTTCTTTTCTTAAACACATGCAACATCCTATATAAGAATTCTTTAAAAGATTCTCTTTAATTCCTAATCTTACATTTCTTTTTTTAAAAAAGGATGGTTCTAATTCGTTTTTGTTTTCATCCACAACAATCGCATCGTGCATGACAATCATTGTATCCGTTTCAAATGAATCAACAACTTTTTTAACCTTATCTTTCATCCAAACATCATCTTGATCGGCCAAAAACACAAAGTCATTTGTTGCGTATTTCAATCCATTTTCAAAATTCTTGATCACACCAAGACCCGGTCCTTCAACCAATTTAATATTCTTATACTGAAGAATAATTTCTTTAGAACGATCTAATGAAGGATCTAAAGAAACAATCAATTCATCCTCAAAACTCAATTGACTTACAATTGAATCCAATTGTTCTTTCAAGTATTTTTCACCATTGTATACAGCCATCACAACCGAGACTGCCATATAAACTCAACTCCTTTAAACAAACAAAAAACGTACACTATGATATTGCATACATAAATGTAATTTTCGTTTTAATACCACAAACACATATTTCCTTGTATTATGACGATAAAAATATTTAGAATCTTTTTTAAAAATCTTCAATCGAATTAAACTCGACTCCATATTTGATACATCATTTCCTGAAAAGTTTTGTTTAATCTTTGCATCTAAGATCTTTATATCTTTATCTTGCATATCCCACATAAAATTATGATCTACATAATCTAAGAATAAATGCTCATCATACCGATATGATTTAAATACATCTAAGCGAATAATCATCCCACTATTAATAGCCGTAAATTGTTTTAGTATTTCTTGTCCATCCCATCTAGATACAACACCCTTATTTACTTTCGATGGAGATAATATCGATTTTTCATCCATCACTATAGGAAGTGCAATATCACAAGAAAGATTCAAAACAGAATTATAGTATTCCTCATTTAAAATTGTATCATCATCTAACAATATGACATACCCTGTCTTATTCTGCAAGACATCTAATGCCGCATTATAAGCTTTTGATAACCCTTTGTTTCCATGCATATCTATATATGTATAACCGTCAGACTTAACTACACTTTGATTTTTATAATCTTGTGTGCTGTTGTCGCAAACAATGACATTTATGTCTTTATGTTTATTTAAAAATTTATATGTGACACTATCCTTGATACATTGATTATAAACCACAAGTATCGCATAAAGTGAATTCATTTTAAATCAACCTTTCGTTTCGTTAACTAAAATATAGAGGAAGCTTTGGCTTCCTCTTCATTCTTAATTATTTGTCTGATAATACTCTTCCATACCTTCTTCAGGCATTTCTGTCATCAAACCCTGTTGAATCTGAGCTTCAATTTCTTCTTCTGAAAGAGTTCCTGAAGGAACATCTTCTTCCGCTTCAATACTATCACTTGATTCACCATCTAAAACAGCTTGAATTTTTTCAGAAGCAATACGAACAGAATCTTCATACAACATAATGACACTAACCTCAGATCCAAGTTCAGCACTCACAGCCATATCACCATAGCCTTTTACTACATATTGTTCGAATTTCCATCCTGGCATTGCCTGAATTTGATATTTAATAAATGATGTAATTTCATCAGAAGTCATATTTGTATCAAAAGCGCCACTAATGGCTTCTAAAATACTCGCATAATTTTTCAACAACTCTGGCGAAGTAGCTTTCTTTACCATTGCCTGCAATACTTGTTGTTGGTTTCTTGCACGTTGATTATCCCCATCTAAATAGGCTTTTCTTTCACGAGAATAAGCTAAAGCTCTTTTTCCATTTAAATGGTTTGTTCCTTCATGAACACCCTCTAAAGTACTATCTGAATAAAACTTACTAACAGCCATACCTTCAGCTACATCAATATCAACACCACCTAAAGCATCTACAATATTGATCATACTTGTGAAGTTAACGCGGTATGTATAGTTGATTTTAATATCTAATAAATTTTCAATCGTATCACGAGTTGTATCCACTCCATAAATACCTGTATGTGTTAGTTTATCAGTAGCTCCATAGTTACAAGCATAATCATCACATACTTCTTGTACATAGCTATCACGAGGAATACTTGTCATTAATACCGTTGATGTAACTGGATTGATTGTAACAACCATATCTACATCCGATCTTGAAACTTCATCCAATTTTCCAAATGAATCATTTCCACTAATCAAAATATTAAATGGATTTGTCGTAATATCAGAAACAGCTAAAGCATCATTTGTATCATTTGTATAATAAACAGTTTGATGAATAACCTTTGTCTGTTCATTAAAAGAATTATAATTTTCAAGCTCTAAAACATTCGAACGATACGCCTCATTTAAAATGATTGCATCTACTTCTTGATCATATAAAGCCTTTACAAGTCCTGGTACATTATCATATTTCTTGTTTTCAACAGTAACCTTATTCTTTTTAATGTCCTTCAAACATTTTTTTGTACCCTCTTCACCAATCGTCTTTAATGTACCTACTTTACTATTGCTTAAATCTTTAACACTTTCCTTATTCGAACTAGATAATGTAATTACTGAAATTGTATTTTTTACAATACCCGTTTGCGTTGTAACTTTCGTCAAAGTTTTTGAAGTTGTATATATATAATAGTTTCCAAATCCATAAACCACACAAATAGCCAACACTAAAATCGTATATAGAATACGACTCACAATTCCATGTGTGAAAAAGTTTAATAAAATCAATAATATCAATGTAAATAAACAGATTGCTAAAACGATTGGTACAACCATCGCATCCGGTAAAATTTTCAATTTCACTAATTGAAAAGCCAATACAGCTGACAAACCAATTAAAATTAAAGATAAAATCACAAAAAAGATAATTAACGCAATTGGCTTTTTCTTTACTTCTCTAGACATATTCATCCTCCATATATTCTTTCTAATGCTTCCTGCAACGTCGCATTAAAATGCTTCGTTGTAAAGTATGTATTATACAAATTCTGAATATTCCTTCTTCTTTGAAGCTGCACATCCATACTCTCCAAACAAACTTGACTTGCTATTTCTTTTATATTTTCTCTATCTATGTTAAACCCTATATCCCATTCTTCACAAAAATTCTTTGTATCTCCCTGAATTGTATTAATGATAGGTAAACCTGCACACATATAATCCAATGACTTCATGGTTAAACCAACACAAACACTTGATTTCATCACATTCAACCCATAATTACACTGATCAAGTATTTCTTGTTTTTCTCTTTGATCATAAACCTCTTTATGATCTATAACATTGACACCAACAGCTAATACTTCTTGTATAAACTGTTCTTTCTTTTCACCATTACCAATTATATGCAATACACATTTCTTTAGTATGCTACATTCCCTTAAAAATGCAGTAATCATTGAAATATCTATAATATTATTTATTGAACCCAAGTAACAAAATTGTAATTCATCCTCTTTTAAATCAGGACTCATTGGTAAACAATCACGATCTATAGACCAATATAGAACTTTACCACAACGCAAATACTGCTTAAACAAATCACATTCACAGAATATCACATCTCCACTTGATAAATACTTATCGCGCGTGTTTTTCCATATTTTAAAAGGCAACAGATCCTTATATTTTTCAATTGGCATCGATTCAGGCCATAAGTCAATAATGTCATATATAATTTTTACATCCCCATGTTCTTTTTTATATTTTGACATCTCTTTGACAAGTGAATTACAAGGAATGATACAATGTACTAAATCCGGCTGAATTTCACACAAAGCTTTCCTTGCCCCTTTCGCAAACTGTTTATGCGATAAAATTCGATCCAATGATAAATTTTTATGATATTCACGCACAGGTATGACTACATCCGCACTTGGATCATACACAGCTTTTTTTCTATGCGAAAAATTTGAAGTAACACTTTTAACTTCATACCCCCTAGAAGTATAGTATTTCTTCAATAATTGCACACGATCCAAACATGTATCAAACGCATACACCAATGCCACTACCATAGATTACTCTCCAATATAAATGAATTAAAGACCTTCTAACTATCCCCTAGTTATTATCTTTATTATGGATACTTCCTGTACCCCCTTCGACAACTCCATCATGTTTCAATACCGAAAAAATTGTCATTAAAAAACATTTCACATCAAATAAAAAACTTAAATTTTTACAATACTCGCCATCCAATTTAGCCTTGACATCAATCTCTAATTCATCACGACCATTGACCTGTGCCCAACCAGTAAGACCCGGCAATACATCATTAGCACCATATGCATCTCTTAATTCAATCAAATCATATTGATTCCATAAAGCAGGTCTAGGACCCACAATTGCCATTTCCCCCTTGAATATATTAAACAACTGTGGAAGCTCATCTAAAGACGTTTTTCTTAAAAACTTACCAACACTTGTAATATATTGATCTGGATTTTCCAATAAATGTGTTGGCATATCTTTAGGCGTATCAATACGCATTGTTCTAAACTTTAAAATATTAAAATAAGATTTGTGAATTCCCACACGCTTCTGTTTAAAAAAGATTGGCCCTGGAGAAGTCACTTTAATTAAAACCATTAATACAATTAAAAGTGGAGATAAAATTATGATTCCAGCTAAACTCAAAACAAAATCGATCGTTCGCTTACCATATTTCGAATACATAAATACACTCTCCTATAAATATAGGGACAAAATCCCCATATGGAATTATACCATACTCATTTCTATGAAACAAAAAAAGTTCAACAAAAGCTGAACTTAAGATGTAATATTCTCTTTATATAAAGCGCATTCATTAAATTATGTGATATTGTCAAAAAGAATCCTTGATACAATTTCGAATTGAAATCAAAACCAAAATCATAGAAATTCCTAAAATCAAATGTCCAATTCCAGAAAGAACTGCACTTGAAACATCCAAACTAAGAACTTGTACTACACCACGAATAGTTAACAAAAATACAGTTAAAATCAATACAATATGATAAAAAATCAAATACTTCAAAACTTTATTATCTACAAAATGAAAATTCTTTTCGACAACAACCAACAATAAGAAAAACACCATTTCCAACATCAAATAATGCGTATGAACTACCGACAATATTGTAAAATCAGTAAAACCATTTAATTTGGTAAATTCACGATAAAACACACCACCACAACCTATTTTCTTAAACGTCCATCAATGAATATGCCCATATAAAATGGAGGTATCTCTACCTCCAAATTGAATGACTATTTATTTCTTCTTTTTAATACTTCTACAATACCAAGTCCAGCAACTGAAACAACCATTAAGCCAGTAAAGAATGTACCAGCTGTTTGTACACCCGTATTCACAGTTTTATTCTTTTTAGGATCCTTTTTAGCAGCAGGATCTTTCTTAGTTTGTGTTGCAGGCTTAGTTGTAGTTGTGCCAGTTGAAGGCTTAGTTACAACTACATCTTTATATGCCAACATATAACTTGAGAATTGGTCTGTAGTAAAAGTTCCATCTTCAGCTAAATCTAATGCAGTAACTTTACCATCATGTAAACGCAATACATAGAATTTGCGATTTGCTTTTTTCAATTCCTTAGGAATTTCAACTTTGAAAGTCAATGGTTCAGATAACTGAGTTAAATAACCCAAAGTTTCTCCATCACTTACCAACGCAACATCGATTGCAAACACATTTCCAGCACCATATCCATTTTCTTTGGCGAATTTATTTAAACAATTGTTGTCTGTATCAGAAACAGCACCCTCACGTTTCATAACTGGAACAAGTGTAGGTGTAGCACCATTTGAAACAGCCTCATCATATTTAGCCTTAAGATCTTTATTTGCCTCTAAAGCTAAACTATTCTTTAATAAATCTGTTGTATCTGTTGGATATTTTTCTGGTTTAGCTACAAGCGCATCACTACTATGTAAATACATTACATATGTATCAGAAGATTCTTCAATCAAATCATCAAAAGTATAGAATACATAGTCATTCTCACCAGTTAACCAATATTGAATATCTTTCTTTGTACCATATGCAGGAACTTCTGCAGTATGAATCACTCCATCTGTAGCATCATTGATATACACTTTATAGCTTACAGTTTTTGGCTTATAAACTTGTAAAGTCCATTGTTTTTCACCATTTTTATCAAAATCATATCCTAAAGTGAATGATTTATATCCAGTTGGAACATAATTATCTTCAATATAACCAAAAGCATCTTCAGTTTCATTTAGCTTCAACTCAAAATTTTGTGGTTCCCTAGTTTCATATTGATAAACAACTTTTAAATGATGATTTTCAAAAACATCTGTAGACTTTTTGACTACATAAACTCGATATCCACCATTACCATCTTTTTCAATCAATGGCTTTTCATTTTCATACGCAAGCTTATATTCTGTTGAAATACCAAACTCAACATCTTTACTCACCTTATCCGCATCTAAATAGTCACTTAATTTAATCAAAAAATTTCCAACTACTTCATCAGATCCTTTAAGTACATATTCAACTTTGTAATCCTTCAATTGAACTTGTGGAGCATTTTTATTCACTAAATACATATACCATACGTTTTCATCTTCCGGAGTATTATAAAGACCTGAAGCACCACCTTTTCCATCAATGCCATATCCAGCAGGAACATAATTATTCGCAATTATATTCATTACTTCGAAAAAATCAGCATTTGCAGGTACTTCCACATCAATAGGATTCGGTTCTTCTTTTCTATCCTTGAAAACATGCAACTTAATTGTTTTTGTACCTTCCTTAGTTGTTTGAGTTGAAGAATTTTGAGCTTTTAAAACATTCACTCCATCATTTGCGAGTACCGGTGAAACCATACCAGCCACAGTTACAACACTCAACCCTAGCGATAATAACTGCTTTGTTAATTTGTTCATTGTTAAACCCTCCTAACTAACTTCATTGTACTAGATTTAAAGCATCATTAAAAGCGCTTTCAGTTAGAACTTGACCATAAATCATCATACGTTAACAAATCTATAAACGATACTTTCTCATTATTTTGGTTATAAAAAATATGAATGTAGAAACCTACATCCATATTAGACCATTATTATTAATATTCTACAAACGCAAGAATCGCAAAAATCATTTCACCTTCTTTCCTTGACCATAACAATGACATACAACCCTTTCAAATTTCCAGCCTATTCCTAAAAATGATTAAATTATTCTTTCCTTTTCATTTTCTTTCCCGCTAACGCAAGTCCTGCTAAACCTAAGATACCACTTAATGAATATAATCCTAATGCTGTTTCAGTTGCAGTATTTACACTTTCCTTTTCTTTGATTTCTACATCATCCTTCACATTCTCTAAGTAAACTTTCAAATTATTATTCGCATTTTCTAAATCCAATCTCGCCAAAGTATAATTCTTACTAGCCAACTCTAATGCTTTTACATTCTCACTATTCAACATGTCCGCATTCTCAAAAGCTTTTAAAGCCTCTTCATAATTTCTATAAGCCTCTTTCATGACGTCAATCTTTTCATATAAAGATTCAACTATACCACTACGTATTTTATTGGATTGAAGTGGATGATTTGCAATGAAAGAATCAAATTCTGCTTTCACATCTTCAATTTCTAATTTTAAAAATTCTAATTCTTCAATCTTAGCATTTATTTTCTGAATACTAAGATCATTGACTGTGATACTATCACACATCTCAGTAATCATATTATGCAAATCCTGAATTCTAGTATTTAAATGCATAATCGAATCATTTGTATCATTCAATCTATTTTGAACGGATAAAGATGCTTGATAATTTTCATTTATATTATTCATTTCTACTTTTTTAATCTCTTCAGCTTTTCTAGATTCACTTAAATCTTTAGAAATACCATCTAATAGTTCACTTGCACAATCCATTTCACGCTCTTTTGAAGTCACATTTGACTGCTTCTCAAAAACTACTTTTTTAGTATCCTCCAATGCTTTACTCTTTTCTTTTAATACACCTTCAGAAACCTTTAAATTATTATACGCCTTCTCTTCACCCTTATTTGATTCCTCTAAAATCTCATTTCTCTTATCCAATTCCATCTGCGCCTTCTTCACTAAAGCTTCTTTATTATTTACATTTACATTCGCTTCAGCCATCTCTTTTTTAGCGTTCTCGACCTCATGTCGCGCAATAACCAAGTCTAACGACTCTTTATTCGATTTCAATGCCTTTAAGTTTTGAATCTCATTCACAATATTTGAAGTTGTTTCTTCGGAACACAAATCATCCAGATTCTTTTGTTTTTCCCTAACAACACTTTCTAAACGACCCACTTCATTTTTTGCTGAATTCAATCTATTTTCTGCATTTACTTTATTTTGTTCAGTAACCTTTTGATCATTTGTTTTTTGTGTTAATAAAGCATTTTGCTTATACAATTCCCCTTTTAATTGGTTTAAAATAACATTCGCATCTTCATAAGCACCATCCGCATTCATTAATGAATCATAATAAGTATTAAATTGAGATTCAAACTCATCAATCGTTAATAAACTATCTAGACTACATTGACTCGAAAATACTTGTCCTGCATGTTTATGATGTCCATTTGAAGTATACCCCTCAATCCAAGCTGTTCCGGTACCAACATATCTAGACTTTAATATATTTGTATAATGTCCAGTTTGAACCCAAGGAATATCTGGAAGATTACAAGCCTTAACAATTTCATTTGCCTTATCTACATCAATATAATTTCCTTGAGAATCTCTTATATCATTGATATCCCATCCCTTTTTTTGAAGATAATCATAGACAGCTTTCTCCTCAGTATACCAACCAACGTAAGGATCATCATAACCAACCGCAATATTTTCACTCACATTATACAATCGAGTATGGCCATATTCCGTTTTAGCCATCTGATTTACCTGCACCTGAGAAATCGCAAACATTTCCGCACTCACCTTTAAAGGATTTAACCCCTTAAAATTATCATCCGTTGTACGTAGAGCATTTCCCGTCTTAACCATAGCAATTGCCTTTTTAAAATTTTCTAAACTCGTCGCATCATTTTCAGCACCAACCTCAGTATACTTACCGATCTCTACACTGTTTTCTTCCAATACCTTTAAAGCATTCGTATACCCATACGCCTCAAAGAACCCTTTAGAACCCAGAGATATTTTTTGACTTACCTGCTCCTTATCTACACGTAATTGATTTACAATCTTTTGTTGTGCATCTACATCACTTTGAGCCTTATCTACATTCATTTGTTGTGCTTCAACTTCCTTTTTTGCTTTATCCAAAGCAATTTGAGCCTTATTTAAAGCCTCTTCCATACTGTTTTCTGATTCTATAGCCCTATCCAATTGTTCTTTAGCTGCACTCAATTCCTTTTCTACAATTCCTATAGATTCATTTATACCTAACAATTCATTTTCTTTTGCATCTATCAAAGACTTTAAATCACAAATCTCATTTTCTACCTCAACAACACATGACTCAGCATTTGCAACAGCATCCACCTTACTTTGTTGAATCAACTTAGCATTCTGCAAATCACTTTGTGCAATTGTCAAATTATTCTTTGCTTCAATAACCTGCTTTTCATACTCCGCCTTTAATTCTGGATCACTTGCCCCATTATAAATTTCGAGCTTTTCATTATAATCCACACTTGCAACATCATACGCATTTTGCGCATTAACCACATCACTCTTAGCATTCGATAACTCAACGCGCGCACCTTCTAAAGTATTCTGTAAATCCAATATTTTAGCTTCAGCCTCTTGTTTAGCATTCAAAAGCTCATTTACTCTATTTGAAACTTCTTGATAAGCTAGTGTTGCACTTTCCAATTGAGCTTTTAATTCATTTACATTCTGTTCAATCTGTTCCTTTGAACTACCATTCAATAAGGATTCATATTTCTTTTGCTGTTCAATTAAATCATCTTGAGCCTGTTTTAACTTTCTATTCGCATCCTCTAATCTAGACTCTAAGCCCTTCTTTTTATCATTCGCATCTTTTAAAGCAGCTTGATTCGCTTCTAATTCTTGAATCTGTTTTTCTAGGGCAGTAACAATTGCTTCTTGAGCATCATCCTTTGCACTCAAATAATTTTTTTGTGCCAAATTCCTATTTGAAACCGCCAAAGCATAATCATTCTTATTGTAAGTTTCATATTTTTCTTGAGCCTCATCGAATTTCTTTTTAGCCTCATTTACATTATCCAAAGTATTCTTGATTTGTTCCTCTAACAATTCCTTTTGAGTTTTTTCAACGCTAACCTCTTCAGTATCGGATAAATTCTTCATTGGCCCTTCTTTCGCAAATACACTCATTTGACCAGCCTGTGTCAAAACCATACTAGCTGCAGCTAAACTTGTTAATGTTTTATTCCTATTTTTCATTTCTATACCTTCTTTCTTTCTAAATCAATCTCAACTCAACAACTATATATTTCTAACTCATATTTCTGTCCTCCTCACTATATAAGACGAAACAGATTCATAATTGGTTGTATACAATTTAAATTTTTTTAATACAAATGATAAAGACTATCCACAAAGTTATATAAATCCATACAAACAGATTTTAAATTCTCAGGATCATTCACATACATAGCGCCAGCTTGCGCAAAATATTCTGCTGAATCCGTAGCTCCATACGCCCCTACACAATCCGGATAATTTTGATATAAACTCTGTAATTGTGCGCTATTTGAAATGCCATAATCTCCATATCCAGATCCACTCGCAAAATCAAAAATATGACTTAACTCATGACTCACTGCATCTTTTTGACCATAATCCTCATCTACATCAATCTGTAATGTTATTGAAAAATCATCCGATGATGCATATGCATATGCAGTTCCTAGTCCATCATCTGTTACATCCACTCCATCAGCTATTGCGATATCTATAAAATTCTTTGGCTCGCAAATATGGATCATACGACAATTACTCAATAAAAAATTAGGTTGAGATTTTACAAATAAATCCATATATTTTTGTACATCACCAATTTTTAAAGAATTACCAGGAATTACATGAATTGTTGGTAAACCATCCAAAGTGATATATTCATCCTCAATAATCTGGTTATAAGCCTCTTCTTGAAGTCTTAACTTTTCATTATATTCATTCTGAGCAGTCTTATAATCTTTATACACAGGACTTAATACCATAACCAAAGCTACTGATATTAAACTTAATAATCCAACTTTCAAAAGCCAACTTGTCTTTGGCTTATTTTCATTCACATAATTTCTACACTCCAATATTTGTTTATAAGAAAATTCATTAGAACGCTTCTCATACGCAATACGTCTACCCTCTTTGTCCAAACCATCAATTCTTTTTAACTCATCCTCACTTAAAGTACTACGAATATATTCAAATCTATATTGATCTGGATCTACTTCTTTACTATAAAGAAGAACTACAATAAGCAACATGCTCAATACTGCAACAGTTAAACAAAGCTTCAAATCAAAATGATCAATAAGCGACTGATCCATAATGGTAATTTCCTTATTACCCAACAAATCCCGATACCAATACATCAATCCAAATACAACTGAAAACACTAAACCTGAAAACATAACTTTACTTCTATTCATATAAAATTTCTCCTTCTATTTTGCCTTACACTATTAAGACGAAGAAAAAGTAAGTATGGTTATATAAATGATCAATAAATTTTATCTTTTTCATCTAACTCAAATAAAATGAGTGCTTTTCGTTAGCATAAAAAAATAGATACATTTCTGTATCTATTCAACAAAGTCCATAAAATCCATTTTTAAATAACTACCATAGTAATATTGTCCACCATCAAGCGGATCATTTAACTCTAAATGTGTTATGTATCCATCACGAATTTCAACCATATTACTTGAATCTGATTTTTGTTCTGTAATTATTTCATTTGAATTGTCTGTTTTCCATAATGCAAAATTATACTTTATTCTCTTTATATCTCCATCTCTTTCAAAGTTAGCTTCATTTATATTTTCCTCATCCAAAACTCGTACTTTATCTACAGCTCTAATCCTCAAATTTTCATCTCCACTAAATAATCTACCATATGCTTTCAAAAGCGCTATATCATAATTGTCAGGTTGCATTGTTAATATCTCTTTATATAAAGATTTTGAAGAAAGTATATAACAATCCACAAGATCATTTCCATTGGTTGATGGTGTTAAATATTCTCCAAATTGACTTCCATCTATTGAATTTAAATCAACAGGTGTAGTCGTTATATACTTTTGGCATTGATTATCTTTATAATGGAAAACATAATAATAACCAACTTCTTCAGGAATTGTAGTTGTAGCAACCGCATAATACTCATCTATATCATCTGTATTTTTGATATAAACATCAAAATCAATATCACCATTTTGTGTGTGCTGCACTCCTTTTATATGAAACGATTCAAGAGTGTCCAACTTTTCTGTAGCATTTACAATTGTATTATAGTTGCTATCACTTAACGCACCCAAAATAAATGACATTAGAGTCATTGAAAGAACAACAATCAAAGCTTTAGAAATCGCTGTTTTTCGAAGCCACCAACCAAGGATACCAGACATATTGTCGTATATTCCTACTTGTTGAGGTATACAACTTATTGCTTCAACAATAGTATCCACAGACACATGACATGAAATCATTTTTGACATTTGATCATTTAAAAACCAACTTAAAAATGCCATAGATTTAACATTTGCATCGCTTAAAGTATTCATTATTTTCTTTCTGGCATAAGCCAAATTATCTTTTGCAGCATTCTCACTTACACCAACAATATCAGCAATTTCAAAAATACTCATATTTTCAAAATAATACATCATTAACATCAAACGTTGTTTTTCCGTTAAGAGATTTAAAACGCTTTGTGTAGTATCTTGAATCTTTTGAACATTCATAAATGATTCAAACTTAAACGGCATTTTATCATTTCGAACATTGGCATCAAATTCAATTCGATCTTCTTCATCTACATAGAAACTAGAATTTAAAGATGAATTCTTTTCATATTCAATTTGATTCAATAACTGTTCTGAAACCTTTCGACCAAACCAATGTTCAAACATTCCATCATCCATCAATTGATCTAAATTCTGAAAAGCCAATATATAAGATTGTAAAACTATATCCTTAGCTAACGCTTCATCATTAACAACCTTATACGCAAAATAAATTGCCTTACGCTGTGTTTTTTGAACAATCTCACTAATGGCTTGAACATCCTTTTTTCTTGCTCTATTAATTAAATCCTTTTCCATATTTCTCCTCTAACACCTTGTATCCCTACTTCTTTTATTTATGAAAATAAAGATGCAATCTTCTGATCACATCTTCGATCAAAACCAGTCCCTATTTCTTTTGCATATTAGCTATAGTTATTTCATTTTTATACTCAAAATCTATATGACTATGATTTGTATATTTTTTTAAATATCCATCCTTATCGATAGTAACAGTAAGATTGTAAGTAATATCTTTATGTTCTTGAATATTGCCTTCATCATCAATTGATAAATCATAAGTTTGATACGAGAATGTTTTTTCTCCATCTTTTTCTGTTACTTTTGCATTGTTTAAACATTCGCGAGCTATCTCTCGATATTTCTTCTTCAAGTTTGTTTGTATATTATCTTTGCCATATAAGCTTTTGTAATATATATTATATAAGCTAAAGTAGTTTTCATTATAAGTATCATATTTAACTATAGTTTCAGATTTTAATTTCCATAAGCCTACAGAAGGAGCATCACTAGATGGCATTCCATCCTCACCAATCACCGGTTCCTTATAGTCTGAAATTAAATTTGGATCCAATTCATCAAAACTATTCGCATCTGAATAACATGATGCCATTTTTTTACCATCAAATTTCTCAAACAAGTTTTGTTTAACACCTGCTTCAGGATTTGCATAATAAATTACACTATAAACATCCGGTGAATCTGTATTCTCTACATACAAACGATCATTTAATTCATAATTACCTACATATTCGTCATTTTCAACAGTAGGACCCATAGTATATTCGTAAATTTCATACGAGTGTAAAGCATCAAGTTTTTCAATAGCTCTCTCTACCTGTTTATAGTTACTATTATAATCAACCGCTGCATATCCAACTGCACCAGTTACAGCTACTGTTCCAGCACATACTCCTGCTTTTACACTCGCCGTTTTACTTGCCCACCATTTTGCAAGTCCTGATTTAGATACTCCTGTCTTAGTAGCAGCTGCTCCAGCCGTTGTAGCTGCTGCACTTGTTCCAACCGTTTTGATAATGATATCCTTTGATACATGTGATACAGCTGTCTTTGCCATTTGATCATGCAACATCCATGTTAAGAATGGCATTGGTGCAACTCCATAGAAAGATACACCCTTTTCTCTCATTGATTCAATGATAGTCTTGATTTTCTTTCTTCCATAAGCTAGATATCCCTTTACAGTATTTCCACTCACACCATAAACATCAGCTATTTCAGAAACACTCATATCTTCAAAGTAATACATCATCAAAGCTAATCTTTGATTTTCAGGAAGTTCACTCAATACTCCCTGTACACCTTCTTGAAGCTCTTTATAATTCATACTTGCTTCTGGTTCAAAAGAAGCCTTATCATTCTTTATATTCGCCTCAAACTCAAGTCTATCCTCCTCATCATCTAAAGAACTAAACTCTACCGGCTTATTCTTACCTTGTTTAGATTTTGTATAATCCAATGCCTTATGCGAAACAATTTGATTGAACCAACTCTCAAACTTAGAATCATCACTCAATTGATCCAGTTTCTGAAAGGCTTGAATATATGCTTCTTGCACAATGTCTTTAGCAGTAGCCTCATTATTCACTACTTTATAAGCAATAAAATATGCTTTTCTTTCAGTTAATTGAACAATCTCAGCAATTGCTTCATTATCCTTTTTTCTTGCTCTTGTAATTAAACCCTTTTCCATACTTTAATCCCTATGCTACATAGAATCTATTTAAAACAAATAAGATACATTTTAAACATTTTGTCATTACTTCATCGTTATAAATTGGGTATGAATTACGTAATTGTTCTTTTGGTAATACAGCAGTCTTATAAAGCATCATTAAGAATGTAAAACAGTTTGTCTTAATATATTCATCACAAGCTGCACATTTATAACTTACATTATCTGCTGGTACAGTAATAATCTGATTTGAAATAATATAATTGATTTTCGCAGTTAATTTATCAACTGTAGTCATTTTATTTTGTACTACTGCAGAGATATTTACATTATTTTTTGCCAAAATCTTATTTGTAAATAAATCCAAGAAATTTCCTAACTTAGTAAAAGTTTCATTAAAAGAATATTCTGCACTTCTTTCTAATCCATCAACAAAATAATATAGTTCTTCATCATATTTCTTCAAACCACTAAATGTATTACTATAACGAACACCAGTATTGTCATTAGACTTTGCAGCTTTAACCGCCTCTTCAAAAATAGATTCTGGTTGTTTTGGAATTTCATGCATTTCTGTTTTAGTTGGTGCTTTCTCTTCAACAACCTCTTCTGGAATATTTTCTACTACTGGTTCAATCATTGGTTCAGGAGTAGTTTTCTTTTCAGATACAGTCTCTTCTTTATTACTTGCATATCCCATATCAGATACACCTGCAATTTTATCATCCAAAGAATCCAATTCTTTTAGGATGCTGTTGTAGTGCTCATCTTCTTTTAAAATCTTTTCTTCAAGAATACTTTTCTCATTCTTTAAACTATTCAATGTTGCTTTTGATTTATCCTTTTCTGACAACAATTCTTTTCTTTTATCCATCAATCCTTGTAATTCAGAATTCAACAAATTCTTTTTAATTTCTTCCATTTCTGCAAGCTGCTTTTTCATTTCCTCTTGCAATTTCAAATTCTCCTCAATCTTACGATTTAACTCATCCATATTTAAACTCATTTTTTTCTCCTCCTATAACATTATGTTCTAAATGATTTTCAATATATTTTTAAATCAAATAATCATCATCGAATAGATTATTATTTTTTTTGATTTCTTTTTCTTGTTTATGAGCAGATGCATGTACTTTTATTTGTTCTTCAACAACTTGTTCATAATCTCTTTGATCATAGTTGTTATAATCATATTTAGAAGAACTATTACTCCATTCACTCATATCATCCGAAATATGACTTGTAGAAAACGCATTATAGATAGAACAAATTACAGTTCCTCCAACCATTATAACCATAAGCACTGGAATAACTTGAAACATGGTTTCAACCGTTTTTTTTGTCTTTTGCATATCTTCTGAAGCTTCCATTCTTTCCTGAAGATGTTTTTCTTGAGCCGCCCAAAGTTCTTCCTGTGTCATTTCCGAAGTGTCAACACCATCATATTCATATGCAAGCACAGGTGAAACCGATCCTAACATCAACATAAATACTGTAGCCATTCCTAATACTAATTTTTTCATTCTCATATCCTCCTAATTTACCTTTTCACTATATAAGACGAAACAATCTTTCAAATGGTTATACTAAATTTAAATTTTTTTAATTTTTTTTGAAAATGATTAGTATGGCCTATATTGTTCCACTCCTGTTTTGTAATATGTATTAGAGATTAAATCATCTACAATAAATCTTTTGGGTGGTTGTAAACTCAATTGATAACTCAATACCCAACGAAAGAATGGTATTGGCATATTTAATTTCTTACGAGAATCAGCCAAAATTGATTTTACTTTTAATTCTTTCAAGTTGTATAAATCGGCAATTTCAGATAAATCTGTATCAAAAACATAAAACAAGATCAACACAAACCTTTGTTTTGGTGATAATAAATTAAGTCTTTCATCCAAAAGTTTTATTTGTGCGTTATAACTCACATTTTCATCATAAACAAAATCTTTTTTATCACTTTTTAAATTTGCTTCAAAATCTATTACATCCTCACTAATTTCACAAAAATCAAAGGAAAACATTTCAGGATCTAACGAATCATAAATACTTTCCATGCACTTTTTGTGAAAATAATCTATCCAATATTCAAAACTATAATCATCCCACAAATGAGCTGTTCTTTCATCCGCTTCCATATATGTTTTTTCAATTACTGTTTCCACAAAATCAGATTCATTTTTAACTCTACTTCCGATATAAATCGCATACTTTGAAGTATATTCATATACATGACCAATCTGTTCAGCTCTGGTCATATTTTTATTGATTTCCATAATCATCATTTCCTACATATACAGTTCTTTTTATTAATAAATTTTTCTTTCTAATAATTGAATAACACAAGCCAAGGTTTGACCATTCCCTCCAGGATACATTGATTTTTTTTGAATACGACCAACCATCCTACAATCATCAGGAATCGGTGTAAGATCATTCAAGCATGATTTCAATGGATCACTAAAGAACAACTGCACATGTTGTGATTTATAAATTTTGTATTCATATCCCTCTACATCTGGATAATACTTAATTGTTAAAGTACTATATTTAAATTTTGCCATTGCTGCAATCAACATGGTGTATTGTAAAGAACCATAAAATCCTATAATTTTAATTTTTCCATTATGCTCATCAATCCATCGATTCACTTCATCCAAGGACACATTAGACAGTTGTAAAATCTTATAATTTTTATTGTTTCGATTATTATTTCTAGGTCTAACCTTTTCTTTTGTCTTATGAATTGGTGTTTCTACCACCTTTTTAGTTTCATTAAAACTAAAGCCACAATTTTTACATATATTAACTTCATCTGCGACTAATTCTTCGCAAATTGGACAAATTTTCATAAATATACCCCTATACTCCTATTTTATAAACATATCAAAGTTAAATTCTTTGAGCACTTTGTTATCTGTAATTCTTATAATCTTTTTATTCACAATATACCCATCTTTATTAATCGTTATAATGGATTTTTGATCATTCGTATCATTCACAGATGAATCATCATTTTCATCTACAACCTGCTCTATTGTTGTATATGAATAAACTGTATTTCCTTTTTTATCTTTTGTCACATCTGCTTTATTTATATTATTTTTCAACGAATCTTTCCACTGTTTTAATTGAATATCTGCAGCCTCTTTATTGTCAACAACATTAGCTAAAGCTATCTGTGGTTTTAAGTTTTCTCCTGTTAATAGATACGTATAATATGCTTTTGTACCCATAGTTAAATACATGTATTCTTCTCTATTCTTTTTTGTTGGAGTAATCTGATTATCAAAAGTACGTTTATCAATAGTATCCATATCAAAATCATCAACCATTGAATAAGATATTTGATCATTTTCTACTTTATATTCAATAGATAAGCCATTACCACCATAGGCTCCATAGTACTCATCTTTATTACCCGTGTTTTTAAAATAATATTGACTAACCGCATATTCATCACCGACTGATTCTTTAAATTCTAAATGATAAATACTTAAATCATTTAATTTATCCACAGCTCTAACTACCTGATTATAGTTACTATTATAATCAACTGCTGCATATCCAACTGCACCAGTTACAGCTACTGTTCCAGCACATACTCCTGCTTTTACACTCGCCGTTTTACTTGCCCACCATTTTGCAAGTCCTGATTTAGATACTCCTGTCTTAGTAGCAGCTGCTCCAGCCGTTGTAGCTGCTGCACTTGTTCCAACCGTTTTGATAATGATATCCTTTGATACATGTGATACAGCTGTCTTTGCCATTTGATCATGCAACATCCATGTTAAGAATGGCATTGGTGCAACTCCATAGAAAGATACACCCTTTTCTCTCATTGATTCAATGATAGTCTTGATTTTCTTTCTTCCATAAGCTAGATATCCCTTTACAGTATTTCCACTCACACCATAAACATCAGCTATTTCAGAAACACTCATATCTTCAAAGTAATACATCATCAAAGCTAATCTTTGATTTTCAGGAAGTTCACTCAATACTCCCTGTACACCTTCTTGAAGCTCTTTATAATTCATACTTGCTTCTGGTTCAAAAGAAGCCTTATCATTCTTTATATTCGCCTCAAACTCAAGTCTATCCTCCTCATCATCTAAAGAACTAAACTCTACCGGCTTATTCTTACCTTGTTTAGATTTTGTATAATCCAATGCCTTATGCGAAACAATTTGATTGAACCAACTCTCAAACTTAGAATCATCACTCAATTGATCCAGTTTCTGAAAGGCTTGAATATATGCTTCTTGCACAATGTCTTTAGCAGTAGCCTCATTATTCACTACTTTATAAGCAATAAAATATGCTTTTCTTTCTGTTAATTGAATAATTTCAGCAATTGCCTCATTATCCTTTTTTCTTGCTCTTGTAATTAAACCCTTTTCCATTTTCTTTTACCCTTTTATAAACCAAAATATTATAACCCATGTTTTTATATCCCTATTTATTTATGCATAAATATTATAGACGATATTCTATATAAATACTATCATTTTATAACCACTTAATTAATTCCCAACAAACTCTTCATACCAATATGTATAGTAAATAGTTCCACACTCAGTTTGATGTGTATCAATTCCATAATGAGAACTAAACCAATTCTCTCGAATAGCCGCTTCTCTAAGTGCTGCTTTGGCTGCACTATTAGCCTCATCATAAGATGTATAAGCACCATAAGGAATCGTATCATCACAAGCTGGAATTGTTTCTGGCACAAGTATGATTTCTCTTTCTCCATTATCTTCAGGCTGTGGTGTTTCCTTTACCTCTGGAACATAAGTATCATTTGAATTGGATTCAATTTGCTCATTATAACCAGTCACCTGATCATTCGCATTTGAATTTTCCTCTATAGATTCATTCTCATTTGACTCTTTATTTTGCTCCTTTTGCTCTTCTACCACTTCTACTTTTTCTTTATTGTTTTTTACCTTATCATCACTAAAATCATTTGTACTAGAACAACCAACCAATAATGCACTTAACAAAAACATCGTACTAAACACTTTTTTATTTAACATTTTCTTTACCTCACTTTTAAAATTATCATTCCAATAATAAAGAGCGTAAATAGTAAGCTCCAAACATTTCTTTTTACAATCAACAACAATTCTTTATATGTAAAATCTGACAAACAACTACAATAGATTCCATTAAAACATTTTCTTTGAAAAGGACTCAGCCTCAAATACTTAATAATCTCTTTCACACTCAACTGATAAAGTACAATCAAATCAATTCCTTTTTTATCTAAATATCTGCTCAACCAATCTAATTCATGTTGCATACCAACATCTCCTTTTTAAAAGCCCATACTCATCTGAACTTGTTGATCAAACATTTGTTGCTGTTGCTCAAACATCTGTTGCTGCTGTTCAAACATCTGTTGTTGTTGCTGATTATATTGTTGTTGAGCCATTTCATTTTGTTGCTGCAAATAATATTCAACCTCTTCATTAAAACGACGAAATTCTTCTCTAAACAACGCTTCATCTTGCATAGCAACCTCTCTAAAATAGGCTAGTTGATCATCTGTGAAACCTCCATAGTATTGTGCTAAATCCAATTCTGCATCTACCCATTCTTCATAAGACGCAAAATTTTGTTCTTGAAATGTAGATGGATCTTCATAATCAACACCACCATTACTTGTACACCCTGTAAAACACACTAACATCACTAATAAACCGATAACCTTTTTCATTTTCATTTCCTCCTTATTTACCTCTTCACTATATAAGACGAAGTCATTCTTCAATTGGTTGTATAAAAATATAAATTTTTTTATTTTTTTTAATACATCTGATACAAATTGTTCATAAAATTGTAAATATCCATATTTGCTTCTTTCAATTCATCTGGATGATTGATATACATTTCACCTGCATCCGCAAAGAATTCTGCCGTATCATCTCTACCATACTCTCCTAAACTTCCAGGAGCCATTTCATGTAATCTTTGCCATTCATAACTATCAGAAATACCGTAATATGTATAATAGTTCGCATGTGCAAAATCAAAGATATGTGTTAACTCATGACTCACTGTCCCTTTTTGATCATAATCTTTATCTACATCCATTTGTAAAGTAATCGAAAAATCACTAGCAGATGCATATGCATAGGTTCCAAACCCTCTATTATCAATATCCATACCATCCGCAACTGCAATCGCATCAAAATTTTGAGGTTCACAAAATTTAATCAATCTACAATTATCCAATAAGAACTGCGGTTGTGTTCTAATAAATTCATCCACATATTTCTGAACGTCTCCAACCTTTAAATTATTACCGGGAAGAATCTCAATTGTAGGTAAACCCTCATAATATAAATATTGTTCTGTAACAATCTGGTTGTATGCCTCTTCCTGCTGTCTAAGAATCTCATTATATTGCTCCTTAGCCGATACATAATCTGAGTGAACCGGACTCAAAACTAAAATCAATGCACAACAAATGACTCCCAACAATCCAAATTTCACAAACTTATTTGTCTTAGGCTGTTTCTTTTCAATGTAACTCAAGCAATCCGCTACATCATCCAAATCAAAATGATCTTGATAATAATCATAGACACCCTGTTTTGTTTCTTCATCCAACATTTCAAACTTCTCTAAATCAGAAACTGAAAACTTTGTACGAATAAATTCCTCCGTTAAAATATTAGGATCTATCTTTTCCTTGTTATAAGTCAAAACCAACACCAACAATCCACTCAATAATCCAACCAAGAATGACATTTGAAAATCAAAACCATGAATAAGCGCCTGATCAACCATATTAATTTCTTCAGTCCCAATTAAATCTTGATATCCATACAACAATGAAAATACACCTACAAATACTACAATCGATAAAAATACTTTATTTTTAGTCATACTAAATCTCTCCTTCTTACTTTGTTTTTTTATCCTTACACTATTAAGACGAAGTAAATTTAGAATCGGTTATATAAAAAATAAAAAAATTAAATTATTTTCTAATTATTGCGTTAAAACTATAAATAATCGTTAGAACATAAAAAAAAAGAGAACTCCATGTTCCCTTATATAAGAAGTGCTACCATCTTAAACACAAAGACTACAATCAAAAGAATACCAATCCATTTAATGCATTTAAAAGTAAACTTAATCGCAAAATAAATCAAAGCTATTGAAACCACTAAACCAAGAATGTCTGACATCTTTCAACCTCCAATTTAACATCTATTTTAATTCATTTTCACCTTCCTTTCAATAGGGCGGTTTGCTATAATGAAAGGTACACGAATACAGAGGAGTGATACAATGCGAACACCAGACTTAAACTGGCTTAAAGACTCACGTATCTTTCAAGTCAATCGACTACAAGCATACAGTGATCATAAATATACAATTGGAAAAGACAAAAAACCAAGCTCTTTTTCCCTAAATGGAACATGGAAATTCAACCAATCCAAAAACTTTGATACATGCTTTAAATTCTTCTATAACACAGAATTTAATGATGCCAATTGGAACGATATACAAGTACCCGGACACATTCAACTTCAAGGATTTGACAATCCCCACTATACAGATGTGACATACCCATGGGATGGACATGACGTAGTAAAACCCGGCCAAATTGACATGGACAAAAATAAAGTCTATCAATACCGTAAAACATTCGATTTACCACAAGACTTCATTGGCAATAAACTCATTCTATCCTTTGAAGGTGTAGAATCCAATATCTACGTATGGCTAAATGGTAAATTTATCGGATACTCAGAAGATTCCTTTACCCCAAGCCGTTTTGACATCACAAAATATACACAAGAAAAAGATAACGTACTCTGCGTACGCATCTTTCAAAAATGTACAGGCACATGGCTAGAAGACCAAGACATGTGGCGCTTTAGCGGAATCTTTAGAGATGTCATGATCTACAAACAACCAAGTCAACACATACAAGACTTAAAGATTGATACAAATATTGATTTAGACACCAAAAAAAGTGTTCTTACATGCACATGCAAAATGAGCAGTAATGAAAGCCATATACTACAAGCCAAACTATACGATCCACAAGGAAATATCGTATGGAATGGCAATATGCAAGATACATTTGAAATACCTGTAGAAAATACAAGTCTTTGGAGTAGTGAATACCCAAACCTATACCAATTAGAAATTGTTCTATACGATGCAAATAACGAAATCATTGAAACCATTCAAGAACAAGTGGGATTTCGTAAATTCACACTCGAATATGGCATTATGAAACTCAATGGAAAACGCATCGTATTCCACGGCATCAACCGCCACGAATGGAACGCCAAAACAGGAAGAGCCATTACATATGAACAAATGGAAGAAGACATCCATATGCTAAAGGCATTAAACATCAATGCCGTAAGAACATCCCACTATCCAAACAACAGCTATTGGTATAAGTTATGCGACCAATATGGAATCTATGTCATTGACGAAATGAATCTAGAAACACATGGTGCTAATGACATCATCCCACAAAACAAAACCGAATGGACCGATTGTCTATTAGATCGTGCAAGAAGCATGTACGAAAGAGATAAAAACCACGCATGCATCTTAATGTGGTCACTAGGAAATGAAGCTGGAAGCGGATCCAACTTTATGATTCTACACGACTACTTCAAAGAACAAGATGCATCAAGACTTGTCCACTATGAAGGCATCACACAAGATCGAACATTTGAAAATGCCAGTGACATCGAATCTAGAATGTATGCCACACCACAAAGTATAAAAGACTATCTAGAAAGCCATCCAATGAAACCATTTATGCTATGTGAATATATGCACGCCATGGGAAATAGTCTAGGAGGCATGGAAGAATATACAAACCTAGAAGACGAATACGAACAATACCAAGGCGGATTTGTATGGGACTATGTAGACCAAGCCATTGAAAAAGACGGCAAATACTACTACGGAAAAGACTTTGACGATTATCCAAACGATTCTAACTTCTGTGGAGACGGTATCCTTCTAGCCAATCGACAAGAAACTGGCAAAAGCCAAGAACTCAAACAACTCTACAGATATGTCGATATGGAAATCCATTTTGATTCTGTAACCATCAAAAACAAAAACCTATTCTACGACCTAGGTAAAGATACATTTATCTTTGAACTCAAACGAAATGGACTAGCCATTCAATCCGGCATCTTTAAAACAAGTGTAGAACCAGGCACTACAAAAACAATGCCCGTACAATTTAAACAAATCAATACGCCAGGCTACTATACAAAAACCATCTACTACAAAACACCACTTGGTATTCAAGCTTTTGACCAACAAGTCTTCGAAGTCAAACAAGACCAACCAAAAGAAAGTGCAATGCTTGTAGTGGAAGGACAAAATACAATTGGCATTCAATTTATGGACACTGAATATCTATTCGACAAACGAAAAGGCTTAGTATCCATTCAAGTAAACAATACAGAATTACTTCAAGAAGCACCAAAACCTGTCTTCTACAGAGCCTTAACCGACAATGATCGTGGTGCCAAACAAACCTATGCCAACTGGCTTAACGCAAGCCTATTCCAAAATGTCATTGACTTTAAAATGATACGCAACTCCAAATGCGCACAAATGATCTATACAATTCAACTAGAATCCATTGAAGAAGAATGTAAACTTGTCTATACAGTCTACAACAATCAAAGCATTCAAATCCAATTGCACTTAGACAAAAACTCAAAAAGACAAACCCTACCACTATTTGGAATTGAGTTTGCCCTAAAAGAAACATTTAAAAACTTTGCGTATTTTGGAAAAGGCGAAAAAGACACATATATAGATCGAAATCACGCACTAACCGATTTCTACTCTGAAAATGTAGATACAAACTACATTCCATACTTAAAACCACAAGAACACGGCAATCACACCGACTGCAAATGGTGCTGCCTATCTGATGGAACAAATGCATTTAACGTAAAGTCAGAAAACATGGAATGTCAAGCCAGCAAATATTCCTTTATGCACTTATATAACGCAAAACACACGTTTGAACTGCCACAAACCCACACAACCTATTTAAGAATCACAAAACAACAAATGGGCGTAGGCGGAATCAATAGCTGGGGCGCTAAAGTACAACCCCAATATTTGATTGATCAATCGAAAAACCTAGACTTTACATGTACACTTTACATTTCAAAGAAGGATTAATCTCCTTCTTTTTATTTACCTTCAAATTTCAAATTTAAAATCAAGTATTGACAACAAATTATTATCTAGCTATCATTTAATCACAAAGAAATCTTTTTCCGGAGTGAGAAAGATATTATTACTTTTTCAAAGAAAAGAAGTTCACGGTGAGCTTCTTTTTATCTTATAGTCATTTAGAGTTGTAAAACACCAAAATTATCACTTCCCCAACAAATTCATAATCAAATAATTCTATAAACAGATTTCAAGATTCCTTAAATGAAATTTAGATTATTTTGTTTTGAAACACAAAAGCCAAAAGACAAATCTAAATGTTACCAAGACAAGAATCAAATATTATAAAAGGTAGGCTTGTGCCTACCAATTATGCGGACTAAGCGTCCTGATATTTTTTACAAGAACTTTATGCAATATTTATTATCAAAAATCAAAAATCTTTATAAATTATTTTATAGACTTTTTTCTTCTCGAAACAGAGGTTGAAATCACCGGTTTAGATTTCTAGTATGTTTATGCTTACATTGTTTTAATTACTTATACTCAACGCAAAATAGGAGAGACTAAAACAGCCTGCAAACACTTTATAATGGCATTCATCGACTGCACCAACAAATTTCCCCAAACATTTGCAATCAAATTCTAGGGGCTCAGCAGCAAGCACACCTGCGGCAGTTACAAAATTTTATTAGCCAATCTTAAAATCTCTTGCATAATGTTATTCGGTGTGGTATATAATTGCATAAATTGCGGTGGTCGTCTTCGAACAACACCTAGAAGGAGCCTGATGCGTCGGGTTCTTTTGTCAAAAAATATAGACATTGATTCGAAATTCTCGCTTGAAGAGAAGAAAGAAAAACCGCAGACGAAAATTCCTGCGATTCCTATCTTACTCTTTACATTTTATTCTTTGTTGGCATCGGAACAAACTCCAGCTTTAATTGCATCCCTAATCCATGAGCAAGTTTTTTCACCATACTCAGACTGGGATTTCTTGTTCCATTCTCAATCCGGCTTATATCTGCCTGCGTTATTCCGGTTTTAGCTGATAAATCTTTCTGTGTCATATTCTGTTGCACTCTTGCATCAATCATCGCCTGGATAATATCATATTCCGGTTGCAATGCATCATATTCTGCCTTTACCTCCGGATTCTGCAATGCTCTTTTCTTATAATCTTTATAGCTACTCATTGCCATACCTCCGTTCATAATCTGATTTATACTTCTTTGCCAGTTCTTTTTTTGCCTTTGGTGTTTTCTGCGATTTCTTTATAAATCCATTAGTCAGTACCGCCTTCTTTCCTACAATAAAGAAATACAGTACTCTTGTAATATCTGATCCCTGCTTGGTGCGAAGCTCAAATATTCCATTTTCCAATGGTTTTGAATATGGCTCACGAAGCAATGGACCGTTCATTTCCAGTAAGTCAATTGTCCGCAATGTTTTTGCCAGCAACTTAGGCTCCAGGGAATCTAATAGTTCCTGCACAGGGCATCTTCCATCTTCTGTATCATATAAAATGATCTCGTACATTAGTATGCTCCTTCCTCTTTATAATCATAATATGTCGTATTCAACATATTGTCAAGGTAATTCCAAACACTTTTTCATCCTAAAAAATCGATTTAAAGTATCAGTGAATTGGTCACTTTTTTAATAACTTACAATTATTCGTGTTTTATGCTAAATTATAAGTCGAGATAGAAATATCTTTAGTGAACAAGCACTATAAGCTGAAGACAATAGGAAGTCGATAAAACATCCTAATCATTGTTGCTAATAGCGATGAGCTGACAGCCAGAATAAAACTTGCTTAAAGATTATACTGATGTCTTAGAACATCTTTTTTATGCGATTTTATGCTTAATTTTCAAAATTCTCAAGATAATCAAGTCTTTGATTTACACCTTTTTTTTGTATATTACATGTAGAGATAAAAAAATTAGCCACTCCAATATCCAACCGATTACTCAATCGTTTCAAAGAATAAGCGGGATATAAGTGAAGAGCAAGTCGATATTATTGTGTTCGCTTATATCGATTGGACCCACTTTTTTATGCAATTTTCAAAATAAACTAATCATTAATGAAATCTTTGATAAAACATGCTATTATGACAGTACGAAAAAAGAAATATCTATTTTGATAGTGGTAATTCTTTAATAGAACCGATAAAGTTTGGCGATTCCCTGCCGAAGACGTTGAAACGGGAGACGATAAAGTGATATAGAGGAGACATTGCTTCCTCTATTGTTTTTATGCCAACGACTTTAAAAGTGGCATTAATACATATATTTGCAGAATAAGAATCTAATGAATTGCCTTTTAGTTTCACACAACTAGAAGAATTAGTGTATGTTTATTAAGTAAGAAAATGATATAAATGACTAAACAGATTTATTTTGAAAATACTCCAGAATATGGAGATTTGTATATTGATTATATTTTTCATTACGATGATCAGCCTATACTATTTACCTTAAAAGATGATTTTTCAAATTTATACTTATGCGTATGTTATGAATTATGCGAATACCAAAAATGGTTTATCGCAAATATTGATTTTAATGATTTGAAAGAAATGAATGACAACAAGAAGAGTGTTCTAGAATCATTTTTGAAAAACCAATCTCTATTACAAGCTCAAAGAAAAAGATTTCTATTTAGAAACAGATTATGAAGAACAAGAAAAATTTAATGCATTTTATGCACAAGAAGATCATTATAACAAGTAACCGTTCTTATGAAGTCAGATTCCACAAGGATGCCTTTTTATATTATTTACGCTACACAAAAAAAGCCTGGCCTCCATATCAATCAAGTTGAGGTAGGATTCCAGGGTGCGCACCTCACGCCTTCGTCGAAGATATTGTATCACATTTTTTAAAGTGTTTAATTAATATTCAACCCTTTTTACCATCCTTTAGAAAACCAATCACAATCATGACTATACCTATTGGAAAGGCTGCAATAATACTCACACTATGTAAGTAATTCATTGAACTTTGTGAATGAATTGTAATCTTTTATATAGCATTTCATCTTCTTTTAATTCATGATGACATTAATGTAATTGAATCAAAGCTTGTTGCATATGAAAATATGACAACAGGACAGATTTTTTATTATATTTATTTACACGTTTCATAAATATACGTATTGAATATATACGTATATTTTAATATACTATTTAAAAAGGGGGCAAACAATATGCTATCAATTTATCCAGCATGTTTCTTTGAAGAAGAAAATCATTATTCCGTTATTTTTCCAGACTTCAATTCCCTTTCCACTTGCGGAGATTCTCTACAAGACGCTATGGAAATGGCCATTGATTGTCTAGCCGGTGCATTATTCAGTGCAAAACTAGACAATGAAGATAGTCCAATTCCTTCAAAGTTAGAAGAAATTAATCCAACACAAGTCGCATCTGAACTTGAATTCGAATTTAAACAATCTTTTGTCACCCTTGTATCTGTTGATGTTGAAGAATATGCGAAAACCCATTTCAACAAGGCTATCAAGAAAACACTCACAATTCCCGAATGGTTAAACAAAGAAGCCATGAGTAAGAAAATCAATTTTTCGCAAGTACTTCAAGAAGCATTAATTGCCAAATTACACTCCAATTAAAGCACCAACAAGCCCCATACCTTCTATAGATACGGGGCTTTAAACTATTCTTTTTTACCCGGATTACAAATGATGATACAACCAGCACCCTCAAATTCTTGAAAGCCATGTTTAACATAAAAAGCCACATTGCTCTTGTCTTCAGGCATACCATCAATATATAAACAATCCTTATACTTCTCTTTAACAAGTTCAATCAAATGACCTGCAATACCCAAACCTTGATATTTTGAATCACTCTTTCATTTCATATTGAATCGAACCATGACCATCACAAATATCAACTCTAGCCATAGCACCATTCACCACATACATATGCGGATACGTATGTCCAATGTCCATCTTAAATACAACATCTATATCAGGTAGTGCCCTTTTAAATGCCTCTTCATATCCAATTAAATCCGAAACATTCTTAAATAAAACACGACCTACCAATATGGCCTTTGTATATTTAAAATACCCCATATACTTCATCTTCAATAAAGCACGATACACATCACATGAATTCATTGAAAAAATATCAAAGAACCAAATGATTCCATCCTCTTTATAACGCTCATTAAATCCTTCTACAAAATCATAAGGCGTACCCGCCATATCATTGATACTTTCAAAACATCCACCAAGCAATCTTCCAAAAACATCACAACTACCAACATACTCCGTCTTCGTATTTAATATAGGCGCTCCATCATTATAAAAATCAACATCCTGATGCATTGAACTTGAATGAAGTTTACTCTTCTTACCCTTTAAAAATTCAAGACACAAATCGGAATATTCATTAATACCATATTCATCAAAGCTACCCGCATTAAAACCATACACCGTAGCCAAATCACACTTACAAGTTACAGGAAATAATAAATTTGTAGGATCACTCGCACCCAAGTACCACTTAGGATTCTTTTCAATCAAATCAAAATCAATATACGGTAATGTCTCAAACTGAAAGTCACCCCCAGCAGCCAACCATACCGCTCCAATACTCGAATCCTTCACCAATGAATTCAATTCATCAACACGAGTCTTGGCATCACAACTTGGCTCACTATCATTACGAACACTACTACTCTCTACAATATGAAACCCAAAAGACTGAATATAATCCATCGACTCATCAAAACTATCTAGCTTATGCCCTACACCACTCGACATAGCACAAACACCAATTGTATTATTATTCTCATTTAAAAAATTAGGATACTTCATACACAATAAACCTCCATACCCTATTATAAAGGAAAAACGACAAGACACAAAGTCCTGCCGCATTCCCAATAGTTTTAAGATAGAAAGGAAGTTTTAGTATTGCCCCAATACACTTTTATTATAGTCAAAACGAATCCATTTGTCTTTGTACTTTTTAGTAAATTTATATGAACTACAAGCGAATATGCTAATTCTAAAATTCTATATCATGATACAGAACGCCTGCCCTACGATACCTTTTTAAACACTTCAAACATTCAATATGCAACAAAAAAGAGTAGGCGCGCATTCCTACTCTTTATGTATCCTCCATTAAGTCGCGATTTAAGAGAATATACTGACGGATTATTTCTCACAGAAATATTATAGAGAGAAATAGTTCTATGTGCGAAAACGCTTTCACAAAACCAATAGTATTATATATCAAATCGGCTCCTTACGTTTGCACAAATTAGTAATCTATTTATATTTTTTGTTGAGAATCATAAATAATCAAAGCCATGAAAACCAAATCCTCATCTTGCTCATTTGAAATACTATGGCCCTTACCACTTGGTGTAAAATAATGTTCACCTGGTTTTAAATATAAAGTTCTTTCATGATTATCATCAAGCGTTGCCATTCCAGAAAGAACGAAATAATCTTCGCCATCTCCATTATGCACATGATAACCAACACTACAACCCTTCTTTAAAGTGACCTTGGCATAGACACGATTCATACCATGCATCTCATCTGCCATCATGACATGTTCAAAATGTGCAATACCAGTACCACCCATAAAATTTTCTTTATCAACTACTACCATTTTCTAAACCCCTAGATCAAAGAATTATCTTTAAAATAATTGATCTTCATACTTGATTTCACTTCATCCAACGTCTTTTCAGCCGTCGCATAAGCCTTTTTTGTACCCTCTTCTAAAATCTTGACAACTTCAGGAAGTTTTGACTGCCACTCCAATCTTCTTTCACGAATTGGGGCTAATTCCTCTTGCATAACACTATTCAAGAAACGTTTTACTTTCACATCCCCTAAACCACCACGCTGATAATGTGCTTTTAATGCATCCAAGTTTTCATGTTCTGGCAAATACTTTTCAAAATGCTCCGGCTTACAGAACGCATCCAAATAAGTAAATACACAATTTCCCTCAATCTTACCAGGATCACTAACCTTGATATGATCTGGATCTGTATACATACTCATAACTTTCTTTTTAATGGTTTCCTCATCATCTGATAAATAAATACAATTACCCAATGATTTAGACATCTTCGCCTTACCATCCGTACCAGGAAGACGCAAACAAGCATCGTTTTGTGGCAATAAGATCTTAGGCTCAACTAAAGTCTCACCATAAATCGAATTGAATTTATGAACGATCTCCTGCGTTTGTTCAATCATAGGCATCTGATCTTCTCCAGCAGGAACGGTCGTTGCCTTAAATGCCGTAATATCAGCAGCCTGTGAAATTGGATAACACTGGAATCCTACAGGAATACTCGCATCAAATCCACGCATTTTAATTTCAGCCTTTACCGTTGGATTTCTTTGAAGACGACTTACAGAAACCAAGTTCATATAATAGAATGTCAATTCTGTTAATTGACTAATTTCAGACTGAATAAAAATCGTTGTCTTACTAGGATCAATACCACAAGCCAAATAATCTAAGGCAACCTCTAAAATATTTTCACGAACCTTATCCGGATTGTCAAAGTTATCTGTCAAAGCCTGCGCATCCGCAATCATAATATAAATCTCATCATATTCCCCAGAATTCTGTAAAAGAACACGATTTCTTAATGAACCAACATAATGTCCAATATGTAATTTTCCTGTGGGACGATCCCCCGTTAAAATAATCTTTGCCATAAATACCTCATTCTACAATAATTGTTTCTTCGCAAAATTCCATGTATCTCTACACATATCATCTAAATTCTTTTCAGCTACCCAGCCAA
>OLNX01000378.1_pt1 | contig 47061 bp, 40 predicted proteins | sample 1672611 | NCBI WGS metagenome assembly OLNX01 (sample SAMEA3136705, study PRJEB25190) | human gut metagenome | reverse complement strand
GACGCCTTTCTGGACACGCTGGCGCAGGCTGACCCGATGGAGAAATTTGACCCTGTCCTCTGGTGCGGTCTGGTGGATCATGTAACAGTCTACAGCAAGGACGATGTGTTTTTTACCTTTAAGAATGGGCAGGAAATCCGAGCGTAAGGGGAAAAAGGATACTCTTCAGTTGAATACTACGATGTAATCTCTTGCGAATCGGTCAAAGGTTGCTTCGGCTTCCGAGAGGACATCATCCAGTTCTTCATTGATTTTACCACGCACATAGGCTTCTCGTAGGGCAGGTCTTTCGAGCAGTGCCCATTTGAGTTGGCTATAGGTGTATTTAGCAAAGGCTATCCATTGAGGATAATTGATTGCAACAGGGTTGTGCGTAAAATATACCTTTCCGGCATTTGCTGCCGTAGCACCGGCATGAGCAATGAAGAGCATTGTTGCCAGTTTAGGGTGCTTCTCTCGGTTTAAGGAAAACGGAATAGCATCCTTTATTTCGTGTCCTTCCTTTATGCGCTTAATAGAATAACCCAAACGGACAATAACCTCTACAAGCATTGCGGGAATGGACATGGAGCAGAAGTGGATAAAATCATAACCCTCATAGTACATACCTTGAACGATTTCTGCTATGGTTTGTTCCTCTTCACCGATGCTGCCAAATTGAAGAAGGTTAAAGAGACTCATCAGCGGTACAGGGAGTCCCATAGAAGTGGTTACGTCCGATTTGAAATGAATGACCTGTTTTGCCAGTGCTGCGAAGATATCTGATTCTTTGCGGTCGGCATAATTCTCCATTACCTGAAATACGATATTTCCGGCTTTGTCGATGGTAGTCATTCTGCCGGTCAAAATATCCGCTACACCGAATACGAAACCGAGGAGAGGATCATGCCCCAATTGAAGCAGTCTGTGGTAGTAAGCAGAAAGTCCTTCCACACGGATTGTTGTGTGGCGATTGTCTTGGGCATCATAAGGAACCTTGCTGACTTTTGAATTGGCAAGTTTCTGCATTTCTTCTTCTGGGAATTTTTTATCGAAGTAGTCTCGAACGTAGTTGGAAAGGGGACCACCTTTCAGCCCATCCGGGGTTTTCTGCGGAATGCCGACAAGAAGAATATCCACTGCAGCACCAACCAACCCGGCAAGAGCGGCGATGCTGATGTCAAAGGCATCAAGCCGATGTACAGCATTAAATTCTTCGTTGAGTTGTTTAATAGCAAGCTCGTTACTGCGGAGTTCCTCCTCAGTGAAAAGGGACTCCAATTCGCAGTCCGTTCCTACGTGTTTTTCTGCTTCGGCGCAGCATTGCTCCCAAGTAGGGATAACCATTGTTTTTCTGGGTTGTACAGGCACTAAGCCCTTGATCGCATCCGGCTGATATCCAAGCCTACGAAGCAGGGCATCCGCTTTGGCTACAGTGGCATCCGCTTCAGACAAAGACGGAAAGTGAATCGATTTGAGGTCTTCATCGTGGTGCTTGAGTACAGAATTAATCTGCCTTTCGGTTTCGCTATACTTGTACTTGCTCATTCAGAAGCACCTCCCTCCGTTAGGTTATTTACGATTTGCTCCAACTGGTCAACCTTTTGTAGAGCTTCCTGTCCCTGTTCTGCCTTGTCTTTCAGCACATTGATTTCAGCTTCATGTTTTCTGATAACTTGCTGTTGTTTGTGAGCATTTTCCTCAAAGGCTTTTTTGTCCTTTTTACGACCCATACGAATACGAATGTTATCAATGGTTACACCAGCAAGAGCCCCTGCGAGAAATTCAGTCGCATGGTTTTTGACAAATGCGCCTGCGGTCTTGCCTGACTCAACAAGGGTGTTACCAACCTTGACAAAGTCAATATTGGGGAGTTTGATTTGCTTTCCCATAGAAGCCCTCCTTTAAGCCACCCCCAAGTCGTGGCCCAAATCCTTCACGGCTTGCTGGAGCAGTATATTCAAACTCTGCAAATAATCCAGACGTTCCTGCGTGGCGTCTGCTTCATCTTTTAGTGCCTTGATAATCGCTTCATGACGAGCGAGAACTTCTTTATAGAGACGCTCCTTCTCCTGTCGCAACTGTTTATTTTTGAGGTGTGCTGCAACGCCAACACCTCCTGCTGCTAACGCTGCGATAGGGGCGGCCAAAACAAATATGCCAGCTACCATACCACCGCCGACCACGGCACCAGCAGCCGCCAGTCCAGATGTTATTCCAGCAGCGGACAAACCAACAACGCCCAGGCCATAGAGGGCAGCAAAGGAACCTACACCGCCAATTCCAGCACCAAGGGCACCTGCAAGGACTTCGGGGATTGCACTTTCTTTGATTGTTCGTTTCGAGTCGTTCACAGCAGCGGCGGCCTCATTTACAACATTTACGATCTGCTGGAGAGAGTCCACACTCTGAAAAACCATGTCTTTTTTCTTTTTCACATATCCGCCCATAAGATTACTCCTTGCCCTTTTTCGACTTCTTTTTTCCGTCGGCGATTGATTTAGCAAGCCACACATTCACAGCAGCAATGCCTGCACCGATTCCGAGAGGTCCCATAAGAACTCCGGCACCAACCACAGCACCGGCTACTTTCATCCATTCCTTAGACACATCCGCACGAGTGGAAGTGCCTGCTAGGATGGAAGGAGCCATCATGTTTGCTTTGGCCAAGAGTTCATTTCTGTGGTCTTCACTGTAGTTCTCCGGGTGATCCACAAGGACATCCAGAAGAACTTTCAGCATTTCTGTGTCATCTGGCTTTTGAATCATTTCTGCATCGAGGACACTTCTCATGGCGATATATTGTGTTTTGGTCAGCTTATTGCGACCACTTTCGATGTTATTAATAGTCTGTATGGTGACGCCGATTTTTTCACCAAACTCCTCGGCAGTCCATCCAACAGTGCGTCGTATTAAAAGTAAATATTCTTGCATACGAATGATTTCATCCATAGGTGCGCCCTCCTCTTGTATAAATTATAGCCTTTGACAATATATTTGTCAATAGTTCGGCGTGGTATATACGCTCTGCTACAATAAAAAACAGCCGCTTCGGATTCTACACCGCAACGACTGTTTTTACACCGCAAAGGCGCACTTTTTAATTATTCCTGTCCTTTGTATCAAACTCGGTAAGATTATTTCAAGGATTTTCCCCTGCTCAAAGCCGAGGTTTGCAAGCCCCTCATAAATGGCATTGATAATCACCGGAGATGTAAAATGTGCATTTAACGTTGAACGCCTTGCATCAATAAACTCCTCATCTGTAAGGAGAGTTTTCAGCTCGGCATATTCGTTGCTCCAGTCCTTGTTGTCGGGGTCAAATGCGTTTGGAATTGCTCCCCAGCCTGTGTAACCGGACAAAATAGCTTGTTCGATCGGTGTGGCAGTTCTGTGTTCCGCTTCAATGGCATTAAGTGTGCGGATAGTGGCAGCATTTGCGACAAATCTCGCCTTTGGTGTTTTCACGCCGAGATTTTCGTCTGTAATAACGAAATTGTTTGCATTGGTGCTATGATGTTCCACCGGAACATTTTTCTTTTCGGGAGATTTTTCAAGATGTTCCACCGGAACATTTTCATTTGTTTTTTCTCCTCGATGTTCCAGTGGAACATCTGCGGAAACTGTTTCTTCTCCGTTTGCTTCCACAACCTCAAAACCGCTTGAAAGAAATTCGCTCAAGGTCATTCGCCTTGTTTCTCCGAGCAGAGTTTCGGTATCGGCAAGAGATATAACTCCGCTGTCAATATCGGCAACAGAATACACCTGTCCGTCAAGCTCTACCAAATCACCGATTTTCGGGGAATAGTCTGCTGTCTTAACAGCTTCGGGAGCATCTGCAACACGATGATACTTTGCCGTATCAAGCAGATTGGAATAATTCTCGTTCTTTGTAATGGAAACATTTCCGCTTATGCTTGTAATAGCACACTGGTCATTGTACCACGGCATCACTCCCGTAAGAGATGTAAGCTCCCAGACTTCGCCGCTATTGTCACGGAATTTGTCCCCCAGCTTCGGCTCATAGGGTTCTGCTTCTTTCTCAGTAGCCTGTTCTTTCTGTGAAAGCACACGTTCCTCATCTATGATTTTGTTTGCAAAAAGATTTATAAGTCCGGGGTGAGAGTTAAGGTGCGTATCCGCACATAGCTTCTTTCTCTCGCTTTCGGAAAGACCTGAAAGTACATCGTTTGCCCATTCAACGTTGGATTTATCAATTCGTCCGTCAAATGAAAAATTGGATAATCTTGCCGCAACAACAAGCTCAACTCTTTCAAAGACAAATTCTTTCAGCACATCGGAAAGCACACCGTCTGTGTCAAGTCTGCTGTTTCTGTAATTATCCGCAATAGCAGTTACAATAGCATCTTCACATCTCTTGTTTTCTTTCATATTGGCAAAATATTTATCTCTTTCGCCAAGCTCACTTGCTTCTTCGATGCTCCTGCCGTAAAGGGGCATTTTTTCGTTTTCTTCAAGATGTTCCACCGGAACATTTCTATCTCCAAGAGTAAATTCAAAAAGCAAGCCATTAAGTCTTTTGGTATTGCCGTCGTTATCGGTAACAGAAATTGAAATACCTGATTTCTTTCTTGACTTGTCCATATACCCGTTTATTTCATCAAGCATATCCTGAGATGTTACGGTTGTATATCCCTCATCACTATCGGGCATTACACCGTTATCGTATGTAAAATCCTTGTATCTGCTGATTTCTGACTTATCCAAATCCGTAAAAAGTATGGTATTCTTAACGTGCGTGGAATTGTCGGGTTCATCACCTCTGCGGTCGTATTTCTCGGTAATCTCCACCTCTGTGAGCCTTGAAAGGTCGATAGTTTTCTTTTCCAGTCCAAAGAAAAGGTCGGTAACATCTGCCATTCCAACTGTGTCAACGAAATGTGCGGAACTGCCCTCTTTATCCTCCAGAACCACAGCATCGCTGACCGAAAGGCTGTGTCCCGTAAAATCTTCGGGACGGTCATTATTAAACTTCTTGAAAATATCTTCAAGAATTCCCTCCTTAAACGGGAATTTGGTCACATTGGCAATACTGCCACCGTAAACCTCGTCATAATTTTTCCTGTCAAAAGACAGATTAAACCTCGGCATATCGTCCCAGCGTGTAAAACGGAGATTGTGATACTCCTCCCCCTTTTTCAGCTGATAAATCTTGTATGTGGGTTCGTTTTCCTTTGCGGCTCTGTCCTCAATTCCTGACAGGTTTCTGAACGACTTGACCGCATCAAGGAGAGAAGCCGCCTGTTCCTGCATTTCCTCGCTGACATCTTCGAAACTGCGAACATTTTCCAGATAATCTTCAACGGCTGTGAAATTTCCCGTGTAAAGTGCTTTCAGCGTGTTCTGATATTCGTTCAGACCTTTGTTGTAGTCCTCCCACTCATCATATCCGCCAGATTCAAGGGACAGATAATATGGCTGTCCCACCTCATTGGGAACGTTGGAGAAAACACGGTTCATATCCCAGATTTCCGAAGCAATGTCATCGGCAATTCTGAACGCCTTTACATCTTCCTTGTCCGCATAAAAATCATCGGACAGATTTTCAAAAATGCTATGCTCATTCTCCCCGTTTTCTTCCATAGGAGGAATTTCCGTGCCGCTGTGGTAAACGGTAATTCCCTGCTCCCACATAATAACAGCAGTATCATCATCAATAGCGGTAAGATTTTCGGGGATTTCAACAGAATTATCTTCTGCCATTTTTCTTTCCTCTGCGGTTTCGTAAACCTCCACTGAAAAACCGTTTGAAACGGCACTCCGAATATCAATCGCAACATCGTCAATATCAACGACAGTATCGGAGTTATCGTCACTCTGCCAAGCTCGTTCAATGGTTTTGTTATTGCTGCTGTAATAGAACATCAGCACATCATCGGGTGTCTGAACTGCAATGCTGTCAATGTCCCTCATATCAATATCAACATCAATTTCGGGAATAACAAGGCGGAATTTTTTGTTTTCAATTTCTTCAAGTGCTTCATTGCCTACCGTTACCATATCATCAAAGTCAAGGCAGGTCAAAGCAACTTCCGTCATTTCCTCAAGGCTGTCATATTTTTCTGTTGTAATCTCCACTCCGTCAAGTGTATAGCTGATTGAAAAGTCCACGAGATTTGCGGTAACGCTGAAATCGTGGTCGGCATCATCTCCGAGGGAAGTATATCCCAGCGGAACATTTTCCAAGTCCTTGTAGGTGTCCTCCGAGGGTTCAGTGCCATACTCTTTTTCAAGAAAATCGTTTATATATTCCCTTGCTTCGGCAAGCAGCTTTTCAGCCTGCCTGCTTTCAAGCATTTCATCGGGAGTGGCAATAACATAGTTGTTTATTTCAAGATTCGTTGTCTGCGGATGGTTCATTACCGCCTTGAGATTAGCATTGATAAAGTCAATATCACTCGAATATGCCATTTCCGATTCAAGCTCCGAATTTCCTATCATACAGTATTCAACGTATGCTCTTACCTCGTCAGGCTGATTTTTTGCAATATAGTCCTGATATTCCTCCAAGCCGTGAATATCGTCCTTTTCAATGTATTCTCCTACCGCAAATACAAGCTCATTGTTTATGGTAACAACCGAAAATGTCAGGTTATTCTCAGCAAGGCTCAGAGCTTCGGCAACCTCGTCAGCAGGGGAATTTTTCTCCTGTGCCACTGCCATATCACGCTCAAAATCTTCACATAAGCGTTCTGCCATTGCTGCGTTATTCGTATAGTCAAGCTGTGACAATGCTCGGTTATTCATCTGTTCAAGGGAATCAAAGGTATCGGTTTTAACGGTCGTACCGTCAAGCCTGTATCGGATTGAAAATGCTTCAAGGTCGGCTTCCGAATTGTAAGTATGTTTATTTTCTCTGCCCACCGTAAAATGGTCAAGAGTAATGTTTTTCATATTGTCAAAGTACGCCGTTTCTCCGTAAACATCACCCACATATCCGCTGATAAATTCCTTTGCCTTTTCCAAAGGGCCATTTTCCCTCTGCTGCGAAAGCAAAATTCGGTCTGCCCTGTCCTGCATAACCATAAGCACATCATCATAACTTTCTGCGGAATCATTCTTCACCCATTCAAGATAGATTTCATCAAGAACATTATCCATTGAAAGAAGTGCGGAAAGCTGTGCTTCTGTAAGGTCGGGTTCTTCATTGGTTATGTATTCATTTATCTGCTTGCAGGCGGTTACTCTGTATGCAGCTTCGATAATCTCATCAAACGGACGGGATTTCATCTCGGAAATATACGCTTCAAGCTCTGCATTTACCCTCTTTTTAAGCTGTTCAGAGGGGGATAAATCCGCCGTATCATCAATATGTTCCACCGGAACATCGGGAATAATTTCCTCAAAACCCGTAAGGTCAATCCCCTTTTCTTCTGCATACACTTCTGCATTTTCCCTGCTGTCAAATAAGGGAACATCCGCATTTTCATCGACATACACATTTCTCTCATCGGCAGTCACTCTGTCAACCTCGGAAATATAGAAAGGCTCGGCCGCTTCGGGAATACTGTCCACACGATATGCGGTGGGGTGAAAAAATTCGCTGCTCGCATCACCGAACATCTCTCGCACCATATCCATACTGCGGAAGCCTACAACCTCACCGCTTGCATTATTGCGGATATTTACAAAACCGTTCGTGTCCGCAAGGCGTTCATATCCTGCCTTGTAAAGCTCGTTTATGATGTCTGCGTTGCGGATATTATCAATCATACGATTGACCATTTCCGCATTTTTTCTTCCGCTTACGGTAATGGTAGCAGAGTTTTCAAGTATTCTTCCCGAAAAGCGTATGCTTGCATCTCCCGAAAGGAGATTTGCGACCTGCAAAGCGGTATCGGGGTCGGTATTGATAAAATTTCTGTCCTTTATTTTTGAATACTCGATATTGCCGATAATACGCTGCTTACGCTGTATGTTCTGCGGTGCGGTTTTGTATTCGGCGGCAATGGCAAAGGCTCTCTGAGAATCTGCCTTGCTGACGGTAACGGTATTTCTGTAACCGCCGTATGCTGCGGAAAACATAATGCCCTCCGCTTTCAGCCTTTCCATAACGCTGTGAATGTTCTGTCCGTTAAGGTCGATATATGAACAGTTGCCCTTTATGCTGTTGTAGTAGTCCTTGTTTACATATTCGGTCATCTTGTTACCCTCCTCACGAAAGCATATTAATACTAAACACTCATTAAACACGGGAATCTCTCGCCTCAAAAAATCATACACGCAAATTTTTTGAGGCGATTTCTTCTCCGTGTTTTAAATGGTGTTTAGTATACGAATATCGGTCAAGGTCATATCATCGGGGATTTTCATAAGAAAATTCGCTATCTCCCGATATGACAGATTTTTCACGGCACAGGCCTTATCAAGCTCAGCCGCCTCTTCTGCGTGAAGCTCGTTCTCAATTTTCTCGATCTGTGCGGAAATATCCTGCGTTTTCTTTGTTGCGGTTTCCTGTGCCAGAATCGCCTTGCCGTACTTGTCCTTCAATGCGTTCAGCTTTTCCAAACGCTTATCGGTTTTAGATTTCTTTTCAGTTTTTTTTACGGGTGTTTCTTCTAAATGTTCCGGTGGAACATCTGCGGTTTCGGGTACGATATTTTCGGTAAAACCTGTTGTTAAATCATTCATCTTGCAACCTCCGCTGTTTTCATAGTTGTTTCGTTTATCTTCTGAATGGCATTATTCGCCCAGCTTTTCACGGCGTTTACCTTATCCTTAAAAGGAACGGTTTTCCTTGCCATAAGCAGCTCGTTAAAATCCTTTACGCCGTAATGTCTGCACTCGGTAAATACCTTTACCTGTGAGCCAAACCGCCCTGCAAACTTCTCCCCTGCCGTGTCATTGTCCACACATAATGTAACAGGCATATTCTTTTCAAGGAGCTTTTCCACCACATTCGGTTTCAGTCCTGCCATTGCAGCAAACTTGCAGTCGGTCACATCGGGGTGCAGTGACATAAAGCTCATAAGGTCAATTGAACTTTCAAACACGAATGCTTTCTGCGGATTGCCTTTGTCATAGGAAAAATAGCTTTCCGTTGTTCCGGGAGCAACGCCCTTGTAGTTTTTCAGCTTTGAGTGAACCTCACTTTCAATCGCTTCACGGTCAATATTGCTCTCGGATATTTCGGAGATAGCATTGCTTATGAATCCGCAGTCCTTGCTGTCGGCAACAATATTTGCGTTTTTCTCATAAACATACCCTGCAAATTTCACGTCCGCATTTTTCAGCTTTCGGTCAAGAAGCTCCGCTATGTACGGCTCTGTGGGAATAACCTTTCGGTCGGAAAAATCCGAATATTTTGAATTTCCCACTGTATAGCTCTTTCCACCTGTCCCGTGTATCTCCGCACCGCAGGGCTTGCCGTTCTCCCTATGAAGAAAAACGGCATTGCCCTTTGTGTCCTGAAAGAGAACTCCTGCACGGATAAAAGCATTTACAACTTCGGGATTTATGTATCGTGTTTTCGTAAGATAGCTGTACGCTTTTCTGTTATCCGCACCCTTTTGGGGCATTGAAAATTCGGGGTTAGATTCGGGTTTCAGTACGTTTTTCGTTTGAACATATCGGGGTGTTGATGTATGTCCTGTCTTTCCCTCACCTCTGCCCTGCTCACCGTCAAGTGCAGTCTGCATAGCTTCCTTAAACGGCATATTCAGTACCTTCATCAGACAGCTCACAAGTCCAATGCCGCCTGTCTGCTGTGAATGAACATAAAACTGATTGGGGATAACCGTGTCCTTAACATAAAAGCCGCCAAAGCCTGCGATATGGGTTTCGGAGCGAATCTGTTTGCAGTTATATCCAGCCGTGCGGAAATACTCGGAAATACTTCGCTCATTTGCACGCTTTATCTGTTCTTCGGTATAAAACATTATCTCGCCACCTCGTCCCTTTTCAGACTTGCTTCCTTTACCTTTTCTATTGCCTTTTCCGCCCATTCTTTCATAGCGGCAACCTTTTCCGCAAAGGTGTTTCCCTTTGTCTGATTGTCGGTCGTGTAATAAGGCAATTCTTTCGGGAAAACTGCTGTTATATCTGCCACCGCCTTATCAAGAGGAATATTTGCGGTAAAATCATTGTTGTATGCCGTAAGTGTGTTTTCATCAATATTTATCTCAACGGCAAGCGTGTTCCTGCTCTGATTCTCGCTTGCAAAATCCGCTTCGGAAATATGCTCTCCTGCCATATCCGATATAGCCTTAAACGGCTTATCTTCGGCACAGCAAAGAAGAATATCCTCAATAGGCTTGTCCGTTTTCATAAATTCAACGCAGCCGTTCTGTTCAACGGAAATGAGCGTTTCGGGAGTTGCAGCCGACATAACATCAAAAATATTTTCTCCCTGTGTGCGGTTATCCTGCTCAAGGTCGGTCAAATCCGTTTCGGCAACAGTCACAGCATTTTTCTTTTCCGAAAACTCCTCCGCCTTATCCGCAATAAAATCCGCAAGAGCCGATATATCGGGCATATTTTCGGAGGTCTGCACCGCATAAGTGCGGAGTGCATCAATAATATCCGAAAGTCCCTGTTCTTCCGTGGGATTTGCAAAGCTGTCGGAAATCATTTCTTCAATGCCCTTTATTGCATCGGGAGCTTCAAGTCCCTCTGCCCTTACAAAAACCTCTGCCGTTTTCATCGCAAGATAGGAAACATAGTTCTGCTCGTCTGCACATACTACCTTGTTCCTGCCGGTTTCCTTTGCGGTATATGCCGCCGCATCTGCCGTCTTGTACGCAGTATCGAAAAGTGCTTCCGCATTTTCCTTTGTAAAGGGAACATCGGGTTTCATTTCGTGTATGCCTATTGAAATGCTTACCGAAACATCGTGAACACCCTTGTCCTTGCCCTCAACCGTATTAACGATTCCCTCAACATTTCTGCGGAGAGTTTCAGCCATATCAATAGCCTGTTCGGGAGTATCGGTTATGAGGACTGTAACCATTTCCTCACCGCCGATTCGGAAACAACTGCTTGCACCCTCCTTTGCAATATCCTTTATGGCATCGGCTGTGCTTTGTAGAATAATATCTCCTGCCGTGTGTCCGTATGTATCGTTTACCGATTTGAAGTGGTCAATATCACTCATAAGGATATTAACGCTCTTGCCCTCTGACATTGCCTTGACTACGGTATTCACAAGGTATTCGTCAAGTCCCTGTCGATTATACATCTGTGTCAGACGGTCGGTAATTCTGCCTTGATGCTCGTATTCCTTTAAAAGTCCAAGCTGCATACCGCCCACAAGAGAACCGCCCTTTGCAAACACTCGGTCAATATCGAATTTGCACTCATTATCTCTGTTTTCCGTTACAACAACACCCAGCGATCTGCCGTTTTCCGCAACAAGAGGGATATATGTCTTATCTCCGTTCTCGCTTATTTCCTGACTGTCGAAAACATCTTTAAGGACCTTGTTTTCCTCGCTTGTCTGCCAGCTTCGTCCCTCGTCCTCGGAGAAAAACTTCTTGCTTGCGCTGTCCATACAATAGAAAGCCGCATTTTCGCTTCCCGTGATATGCTTTGCCACGCTTTCGGTTTCCATCATCACTTCCTCAACGGTCTGACATTCCGTAAGAGCTGCAATAAAACGGTTGATAACATTGATTTCGTTTCTGAACTCAATGTCATTGTTTTTCAGCTCTGTAACTTCCTCTCGGAGAGATACATTTTCTTTTTCAAGAAATTCAAGCCTGTTTAAAATCTCGTTAAGGTCGATTTCTCTGTTTTCTGCCATAGCCTTTTGCCTCCTCCGTTATATAAGGTAGCTGTCGGAATCCTGTGCATAGCTGTCTGCACTGTCAATAGCCTTTTGGAGCGTTTCAACCGTTCCTGCGAAAAGGTCAAAATCACGCCTTGTGATTATTGTCCACTGTGCATCCGTGCCGAACTCCTCACGCTCTTCATCAAGGGTGGGATATGCACCGTCCGAATCGGCAAAATACTTCTCAAAGAAGTCCTTGCTGTGCTGTTTTCCGTCTGTGCCATAGATATTTATAACCGCTGTTTCAAGCGTTTCACGAATTAACACCCTCATTTTTCTTGTCCTCCTGTACACCTGTTTCTCTGCTTGCCTTGAATTTTGCCTGCTGGTCCTTAAAATCCATTTCGCTTTTGGCGTATGATTTCAGCTCGCTTAACTTCTGGAGCATACGGTTTCCGTTCTTTTTAAGCGAATACTGCTCCTCAATCATTCGCCGTGCATAATCACGGTCGCCCTCGGCAATTTTAGCCATTTCCGAATCGGGAACGATAATGCAGTCACCCTTTTTCTGTATAAGCTTTGACCTTGACCATTCCATAACCGTGGTCCAGACATTGTTATAATCAAAAGGAATCCTGCGGAATTTATCGTTATCAAGGAGTATCTTCCTGCCTTTGGCAGAATCATAGAGATACACATATTTCTTTCCGCAGAAGGTTACTTCAATAACGGTTTTATCCGCCGTTTCGTTTTCGGAAATAAACCTGTCCATTGCAGTGTTGATTAAAACCTCATCATCAAGCTGTTCTTCCTTTCCCACATCGGCAAGGCTGATTTCCTTTGTGACATCGTACTTGTCATCAATGATAATTTGCTTGTCAAGGTATTTTGTAGTTCCGTAATCGAACCAGTTCGCATCGTCACCGCAGATATTTCTCTTGCGTGAAATTGCGGAAACTGTGACTTTCAGCTTGTTATTCAGAACATACTCGTCATATTTCCTTGAAAAATTTTCATCAAAGGGTATGCCCTCCGCCTTTGCGTAGGTTATAAATTCCACCGAATACGGCTTGCTGTAAATCTGATGAATGTAATAAGCGTTTTTCAGATTTACAAGGAAAAGAATATCGGGAAGCTCGTTTGTATTTCCCTTGTTCAGCTCCTCATCAATCTTTTTCTGATTGATGTCACCCGTATTTCGCTCGCTTGGGAACACCTCAACCGCACCGCCCCGAATACCGCCCATAGGTTCTTTAACATTTGCAAGAACGGTTAAAAATACAACATCTTTCACATACACAAAGCCTTTCCGTATGGTTGTATAGGGGCCTTCGCAAAGACTTCTCGCCATTTCAAAATTCACCGTCTGTATTTCGGAGTGTTTTCTTGATTCAATGGTGCAAAGCAAAATATTTTCGATATACTCACGGCTGACCTGTTCCTTTTCGTCTTTTCCCGATTGCTCTATAACAAAGCTCTCTGCCGATAAAATCTCGTCCTCATATTTTTTTGCATCTCTCGCCAAAGAAGCCATCTGTTCAAAACGGATATACCCTGCTCCGAACAGGATAAAGAGATGTGCAAGTGCATTTGAATACGGTTCGCTTGATACAGCATTCTTTTCCTGCTCATTCATACACACAACCTCGGTATCATCGGGGATACGGACACCGCATATCTTCGCAAGGAAGGCACATCTCCAGATATAGGGAATTATCAGGTCGTCAGCCGCACAGTATTCATATACTTTTTTCGCAGCAGCGGTTACATTTTCGCTCATTTATTTACCCTCCGCACGGATATTTATGTACTTTCCCGTATCCTCCAGAATGTAGGATTTCCTCACCGTTTCGCCGTTCAGCTTTTTCTTTGTCTTGCAGATAGCACGTCCTGCAATAAGGTCGGCGGCATTTTCGGCAGTTACCGTAATTCCGTTGTATCTGTCATCTTTCCACAATGTAAAGCCGCAGCCTTCTCTGCCCGATTCGCAGTAAAAATTCTTTTTGCCCTCGAATATTCTCTTTCCACATCTCGGACAGATTCCGATTGGCTCTTTTCCGGGAGCATTAACAACAGCTCTGCGGCGTTCGGGATTGGTTTCGGTAGCAATAACAGAGGTTACAAAATCCTTTACATCACGGAAAAATTCTTCCGTACCAATGTCCTTTTCCTTGACATCGGTAAAAAACTGCTCCCACTCGGCTGTTCTTTCAACCGATTTCACGCTGTCTGGGATTGAAGCTATGAAGTCCCTGCCGAACTGTGTTGATACGATATTTCTGTATGAACGCTCCGCATATCCTGCCTTTATAAGCTCCTCGATAACATCGGCTCTTGTTGCTTCCGTTCCGATACCCTTTCCCGATACTGCGGATTTGAGGAATTTATCGTCAATGCGGTTATCAATGTTTGCCATAACGGAAAGCAGGCTTGCATCGGTAAAACGCTTAGGCGGCTGAGTTTCAATTTCCTTTACCTTTATATCCTTTGCAATAAAGGAACTGCCCTGTGCATAGTGTTCATCGGGAGTATTATCCGCACTTTTCTCTTTTTCCGTGTCATAGGCTTTCCAACCCGGTTCAACGGGAATTTCCTTTTTCAGCTTGTAGATAATGCCGTTGCAGGAAAAAGTGTAGTTTGCTTCTTCATACCTGTACGGTTTATCCACCGCACAAAGCAGACGATTGACTGCAAGACCGTAAACATTCCTTTCGGTTTCCGAAAGTCCGCTTATCCCCTCGGTTCTCGCTTCGGGAATGATAGCGTGGTGATCGTGTCCGTCCATTCTGCCGTTGTTTATAACCCTGTCATCAAGGTTAAGTCCCTGTGCAATGAGCCTGTCTGCCCTCTCCGCATATTCGGGAACAGCCGCCAGACAGTCAACCGTGCGGATAACGCCGCTTTTCATATCCTCGGAGATATATGTGCAGTCCGTTCTCGGATATGTTATGAGCTTCTTTTCGTAAAGGCTCTGTGCGGCATCAAGTGTCTGCTTTGCCGTGTAGCCGTAAACCTTATTTGCTTCCTGCTGCAATGAAGTAAGGCAATGCAGAAGCGGTCGGTTCTTGCTTTTGTTCTCTCTGACAGCGGATACAACGGACACATTTCTGCCGTTTGCATAATTCATCTGTCTTTCCGCTTCTTCACGGCTTTCGTAAACGTTTTCCGATAATGCACCGTTGGGCATTTCAAGGCGGTAGCTAACGCTCTTTTTGAAATTTTCAATTTCATTATCCCTCTGAGCAATGATAGACAGCACGGGAGTTTTCACTCTGCCGATATGATGAGCATAATTGTCAAGAACGCCATACAAACGTGACAGATTCATTCCGATTATCCAGTCTGCCTTCTGTCTTGCAAGTGCCGCCTTGTGCTCACCGTCAAAATCGCTGTCGGGAGGAAGGTTTTTCATCTTTTCTCTTATCGCTTCATCGGTCATTGAATTGCACCAAAGTCTTTTTACAGGCTTCTTACAGTTATTGGCTTCATAGATATGACGGAAGATAAGTTCGCCCTCTCGTCCTGCATCGGTTGCACAGATAAGCTCGTCCACCTCGTCAAGGTTTATGAGTTCGGAGATAAGTGAGCGAACATCTGCCGTGTCATTGCCACCGGGGAATATCCCGAAATCGGGAAACATAGGCAGTTCATCAAGCCTGTATTTCTTTGAAAAGCCGTAGTCGGCAGGTTCTCCCAAACCGTAAAGGTGTCCTCTCGCACTGACAACGTAATAGCCGCTGCCTTTGTAGCAATAGGCATTGCCGTTTCCGTGTATCTTCTCTCTTGCTCCCACAACGTGTGCCAGAATAGCACCTGTTGAGGGTTTCTCGGTTATAATCAGTTTCATAAAATCTTCCTTTCGACATAATAAAATATATTTCTCTTGACTTACACGGTAGAATGTAGTATAATATCATTAAGAGGTGATAGCTATGACATTTTTTGAATATCTCTCCGACACTTTCGGTGTAAATGAACCGATTTTTTCATCTGATATTAAATTTGAAAACTACTCAAAGCCGTGGATTGCAAAGCAGCTTGCGGAGCTTTGCGAAAAAGGCAGTCTTGCTCGTTTTGAACGTGGTATTTACTACATCCCCGTAAAAACTCCTTTCGGCAGCAGCGTTCTCAATCCCAACAAGGTCATTGAACGCAAATATATTATGGATAACGGAAAGGCAAACGGCTTTTATTCGGGACTTACCGCCCTCAACAGGCTTGGTTTATCCACACAAATGCCAAACACCATTGAGATATGCACCAACAGCGAAAGAACTAAGCTGCGAACCGTAAAGGTCGGAAGCCGTGATGTCACTCTCCGCAGATCCAGAGTAAAAATCACAAATGAAAATCTGAATGTTATCAGCTTTCTTGAACTTATGAATACTATTCCGACAGGATTTTTGGACGATGAACGGAAAAGCATTATCGGAAAATGGGTTCGGGACAACAAAATCACGAAAGATTTAATTCTGAAATACGCTCCCGAATTTCCCGACAAGGCTATGCGAAATCTTGTAGAAAGTGAGGCGGTTTTCTATGTTGCACAATGACAAAGAGCTGTTTGAACAGCTTGTTCTTCGTGCATCAGAATTCCTTGGAATAAAGGCGGAAATCATTGAAAAGGACTATTATGTCACTCTTTTTTTGAAAGAGCTTGTTTCCGTAATGCCCGAAGTCATTTTCAAGGGCGGTACTTCTCTTTCAAAATGCTATCATCTGATTGATCGATTTTCCGAGGATATTGACCTGAACATTGAAACGGAAACCAAGCCATCGGAAAGCAAACGCAAGCTGTTGAAAAGCAGCATTGTGGGTGTAATAGACAAGCTGAATTTCACGCTGACCAATCCCGATAATGTAAAGAGCCGCCGTGAATACAACCGATATATCATTGACTATCCCTCTGTCCTCGGTGCAGCCTATCTCAAAGAAATGCTTATCGTGGAAACAGCTGTTTATCAGAGGGCATACCCTACCGTAAGGAAACAGGCAGGAAGTCTGATTTATGATTATCTTTCCGCAAATGGCTTCTCTGATTTTGCAAAGCAGTATGACTTAGAACCTTTTGAGCTGAATGTACAGGCGGCTGAACGTACAATGATTGACAAGCTCTATGCTCTTGCCGATTATTACCTTGCAGGGACAATAGCAGAACATTCCCGTCACATTTATGACATTTACAAACTTCTGTCTGTTGTGGAAATCAACAATGAACTGAAATCTCTTGCGGTAAGTGTTGCAGATGAACGCCGTCCTCACAGCAGAAGCCTTTCCGTGCAGGAAGGTGTCAGCGTTAAGAATATTCTTCGTGAAATCATTGACAACAGGGTTTATGAAGAAGACTACAACACCATTACAGAGGCCTTACTTTTCGAGCCTGTGTCCTATGAAAAAGCTGTTTGTGCGTTGGAAACAATTCTTTCAAGTGACTTATTTGATTGATTCACAATCCGTCCTTCGGGGCGGATTTATTTCTTTATCTTCCCACCGCTGTCTTTCAACCTTACGGAGTTACGCCATTTTACAATTCCCAAAGCTGCGGTCAGACCGCCGAACACAAAGAAATGAAGCTTACTGTCATTCCAGAATTCCTGCAAGAAGCCGACTTCTTCCGTCTGTTCCTCGGTTATTGCCGTGGGAGGAAGCTCTTTGCTGTCCTCCCACTCTCGCCACTCGTTCACCGCAAAAGCAATAACAATAAGAGATACGATAATAACCGCATATCTGAAATTCTTTTCCGCTTTGCACTTCCCGATAAATTTTCCGAAAAGCTCTTTAAGTTTCTTCACTTGCTCCCTCCTCTCCGATTGGAGTATCTATCTGCCATATATCAGCACCGCTTAACTCACCGTCAATGAGCTTTTGGTAAAACTCCTGTGCCTTGGAATTATCCGCAGCACCAAATTTTCTGAAATCTCCCTCATCAATGTCCAGCTCCTTTTTGAACATATCAATGTAGGAATCAATAATCTCCTGTGCCTGTTCCGTATCAATGCCGTTTTCCTCTGCACCCGTCAGATCGATTATCTTTTCAAGCAGTTCATCTGCGACATGGCAAGCACCTATTTCTCCTGTGAGATTATCGTGATCGCTGTCGCAGTAGTATTCCCAAAAGTATCCCGAATCGGTCTGTATCATTCTGCGTTTGCAGTTCATTCCCGTGCAGGGGTTATCGTGAGTAACCTCCGTTGTTATGGGGATATACTCTGTCTTTTCAAAAAAGTCCATTATATCCTGCGGAGTAATGTTAAGCTGCATTTCTTCATCATCGGCATCGGGATTTTCTTCTTCGGGATTCATCGTTATGAGAGATTTGTACAGTGCCACATACGCAAGCATTTCCTCTGCGGATAAATCGCTGTTTATCTCCGTGTTTCCAAAATGATTTGTTCCCACAACAGGCTTTCCGCTGAATTCGGTCGCATCATCAACTCCATTGCTCGAATAGCCCACTTCAACCTCATAATGCTGCCTATGCTCACTTGGTGATAATTCGTCCTCAAGGGACTGTATAAGCTCGGTATATTCGGCAAGAGCCGCTTCTCGTGCATTTGCAAGTGCCTGTCTGATTGCTTCTCCCATTGCATTGCTGATTGCCATAGCAGCCTGCGGATTGGGTGCTTGGTCTATAAGCGGCTGATACTGTGCCTGTATCTCCGCAATTAAGTCCTGACAGTAATCTGCAAAGAACGTCCCGAAATCAAGTCCGGCACTTTCGTAAACATATACACCGCCATACCAATCGCCATAGTTCAGATAGTAATACGCCTGTGCCACATCAAGATAGTTTTTCACCATAAGGGTATAGCCGTCTATTATCTCCGCCTTGGATTCGGCATTGTGTTCGGTGGGAAGTCCCGTGTTCGGGTCATTATCCTCTCCTGCAAGGGAATATGAGAAGGGAGAAAGCCAGCCGAAAAATGCGGAAATGAGGATATATACAAGCACGGCAAGGAACACCGGAAGAACGACTGCTCCTGCACCGCCGCCCAGAATGAGGGAAACTGCTTTCTTTTTCAAAGCACCCTTGACCGCACCGCCTTTAACTGCGGTATTTACGATACTTCCCTCAATCTTTTTGTTTTCCTTGAAGAAAATATCCTTACGTTTGTTCCTTATTTCCTTTACCCTCTGCTTCTTGGCATACTCCTGCTTTTCTTCTTGGAGTTTAATACCGTTGCCAACCTTAGAGCTTCTCTGCTTTTCGGCGGCAGCTTCATTGCTTCGGCAGGATTTGTCATTGGTATTTTTGATTTTTTCATCTTTATCCTTGATTACCTCTTTTGCGTGTTCGCTGCCTATACCGAAACGGTTGCCGTGATTTTCCATACGCTCGTCAACACGCTTTTTCTTTTTCAAATCGGTTTCGGCAAGTTTTTTTACCATTTTCTTGGCTTCAACGGCAGCCAGCGTTGCCGAAACATCAAGCACGGCAGAGCCTGCGGAATCGGAGCTTTGCAATGTTTGGAAAACATTCTGCGCATCGTTAATTGCTTTCTGAGTTTCAGCACTTACCACAGAACCACCTGCATTTGGAACGATACTGCCTTTCTGCTTTTTGGCAAATTCGCCGTATGCCTTTTTTGCCCGATATGCCCTTACCTCGCCGTTGTATGTATCAAATACTGCCTTGTCGGAGTTGCCAAGATATGTGCTTGCAGGGGATTTTTCTTCGGCTTCTTCAAGATGTTCCACCGGAACATCTGAAATATTTTCCTCTGTCTGCTCAAGATGTTCCAGTGGAACATCTTCGGTTTCGGCAACAGCGGTCGCACGGTTAAGCCTGATAGCTTCGGCATTTTTCTGTTCGATAAAGGCTGCTCGCTTCATTCTTTCAGCCATTTCGGGAGTGATAGCCTTTTTCACTTCGGGGATAACGCTGACAGCGTTTTCCGAAAGAAATTTATGTTCATACGACTTTTTATCCGCATACCCCGAATGGGGTTCTGTATCATCACTTGTCACAGACTTAGCGGTATTATCGGGAGCTGAATCTGCCCTTGCGGCAGAAGTTTTTATTTTATCCTTATTCAGCCTGTCCAGATAAGCGGCACGTTTCATTCTCTCCGCCATTTCGGGAGTAATGCTTTTACGCTGTTCCGAAACGGAACTATCGGAATTTTCCCTGTTTTGTAGATATGAGAATTTCTTCAAATCCTGCACATTATCAGTTTCTCGTTTAACTTCGGATTTTCTATCCCGATTGTTTTGATTATTGCCGTAAAGCATCTTCCGCATAGTTTCGGAGCGTTTGGGCGTTTGTGAGGTACTCTCTGACTTTTCGGAATTTTTTCCGATATGTCCGTGAATATCGGCTCTCTCCATTTTCTGAACCGAAACAACACGATATTTCTTATGTTTCTGTGCGGAGTAGGCAGCCACCTTTCCCCTTTTCTTATCAAAAGAAGAAAGGGAGTGTTCTTCGACAGCCTGACCTTTCGCTTTATCAATCGTTGCCATAAACATCTCCCTTTCCTTGTTATGCAGTTTCCGTTTCGCCCTCGTTCATCATCTTCATAGTTTCCGAGAAGTTTGTACTCATTAAACTGTAAAGCGTGGTATCCTTGGGGAACTCGTCATAGAACGGTATTTTTGTTTTGCCGCCCAAAATGAGCAGACCGTGTCCTGCCGGAACATCATTTACAAACTGAATTTCGCTGTCATTTATATTCAGCACGTTCTGCAGCTTCGCCGCATCTGTGGGGTTCTGCTTCAAAAGAACGATAAACTCGGAGTTTGCAAGCATATTTCTCGACTTGTAGTCCTTCAGCAAATCGTCCACGTTCTGCGTAATGCCCGACAGAATACCGCCGTACTTTCTTGCACGTTTCCAAAGCATCTGCAAGTAGTCAAGAGAATATTCATCGGCAAAAAGCAAGTGTGCCTCATCAATGAAAATATAGGTCTTTCTGCCCTTTTCCTTGTTTTCCGCAAGTCTGTTCCAGATGTAATCAAGGATAAGAAGCATTGACTGCGTTTTCAGATTGCCGTTAAGGTCACGAATATCGTATGCGATAAAACGATTCTTGGTATCAACGTTTGTAAGGTTGTTGAAATACTTTGCCGAGCCGTTTACATACATATCAATGGTGATAATCAGCTTGTCTTTCATTTCCTGCGACACGTTCTCGGTTTCCTCCTTCATACATTCGAGGAACGTTCCCAGAGTCGGCATATCGGCAGGGTCAAGAGTTTTCAGAACGCCCGATTTTGCGTATGCTTTCTGCACACAGCGATCAACAAAGGATTTTTCCTGTGCGTTAAGCGGGTGCTTTGCATCCATACAAGAGATGAAAGAGGTGACAAGCTGACACTTGTCGGCAATTATATCCACTTCCGGGTCATCAAGCAGACGGAAATCAAAATCGAAAAGGTTGATATGATTCTTTGAGCCGTTGGAGAAACGGACAACCTCACCGCCGAAGGCTTCCGCAAGTTTCCAATATTCTCGTTCGGGGTCGATCACAAGCACATCGGCATTTTCATCTCCGAGAATGATGTTTGTAATCTCCGTCTTTACCTTGAAGGATTTGCCGCCGCCCGATGCAGCCAGATAGAAGCCTGACGGATTGATAAGTCCTGTTACACGGTCAAAGAGGATAAGGTTATGGGAAAGTACGTTCATACCGTAATATATTGAATGTGCCATCTGCACCTCACGAACATTAAAGGGCATAAAAATAGCAACCGATTCCGAGGGCATCGTGCGGAGATATTCAAACTTTCTCTGATAACCCACAGGCAGACAGTCGCACATACCGTGTTCCTGCTCCCACGCCATTTCGCCCTTGATACAGCCGGAACGTTTAAGTGTGCTTTCGATAACCTCAACGCTTTCGTTCAGTTCTTCAAAGGATTTTGCCTTTACAAGTATCTGTGTGTTCACCATAAACAGCTTTTGGTCTTTAACCGTTATCTTATCGAAAACCGATACCATCGCATCACGCTGATTCTTTATTCTCTGCGGCATCTGTGAGGAGAAATTGCCGTGCTGAGCTGCCTTTACCTCACGCTTTGCCATATCCGTATCAACGGCTGTTATCTGCCGCTGAACCAGCTTTCTCGCTTCGGCGCTGTCGTAGGTTTCGATATTGGTAGTTACCATAATTTCAATGCCCGTACCCAAAAGTCCCGTAAGAATATCCGAGGTTGCCGCACTTGGGTATTCACGGATATACAGGGTCTTTGCGTAGGTGTCATTAAACATAAAGTAATCTTTCTTGAAATCGAAATAGTCAGGCGCACAGGCAAGTTTTTCTCTGCCCTTTGCGTAGTCGGAGCTGTCGAAATCGGGAACAGGCATATCGTCAGAACCAATGAAAAAGTCCTTGAGCATTTCAATTCTCTCTTTCGAGGTCAATGCACGAAGTCCCGTGTTTCCGATACGGTTGAAGGTGTTTGTTGCGGTAATATCCAGTGTCTTGAATCTGCGTATTGCAGTTTCCTCATCGGGTGATTTTATGGTAAGGGTAATGTACATATGCTTCTGAATTGCGTTCTGTCCCTTGCGGATATTTGCTTCAAGGACACGGATGTTAAATTCGTGACGGAAGTCAAAAAGCTCGTCTGCCTTCTGGTGCATAAGAGTTGCCTTTTTGAATTTCTCCATATTCACACGGCTGTTCCAGCAGCAAATCTGACAGTCAACGGAATCGTCCAGAATACCGAGAAACTCAATATATCTTTCAAGGTACATATACTGCTGTTCCTCGTCCGCCAGATTGAAATTTATATCGTCAAAGGTGTACGCCTTGGAATACATTTTCTTTCCTAAGAAGAAAATGTCATCGGACAAAACTTTCCTGTAAGGCAAGGTGGAAAGAACCTTTTTGGAGAGATTTTTCCTTTCCTTTTCTCCTCTTCCCTTTTTGGATTTCCTGCTTTTCTTCTTGTCGGGTTTGTTTGCGGCAAGACGGACAGCATCTTTTTCTCTTGCGGACATCGGAGCATTTTCATTTTCCTCCGCAGCAATATTTTTCCGCTTTTTCTTGGTCATTGCCCTTGCACCGAGGGCAAGTCCTGCGGCGGCAATGGGTATCATTACAAGATAGGGATTAGCAAGCGTATTATCCGCTGTGGGTGTTTCCTGCACAGCTTCGGTAATTGCCGCCGTTTCGGTCACACTCTCGGTCACAACCTCTGTTGTAATCTCTGCTTCGGTCTGCATTTCCGTTATCTTTTCGGTAATCTCCGTAACAGCAGGAACAGGCTCGGAAACAACAGCGGTTTCCGTCTGTGTCACCTCAACTCCGGCTTCTTCAAGCGAATCGGACACCGCTTCCGCAACAATGCTTGAAATGACATCATCGGCATTTTCAGTATTTTCGGGTACGCTTGTTTCGGCAGGATTTTCAAGATGTTCCGCCGGAACATTTTCCACCGAAATATCTTCATTTTCGGAAACATTGCTTTCGGTGCTTACGCTCTGAATACTCTCCGTTTCTGTGGGTGCTGTCTGCTCTCCCAAAGCAGGGGTGCTTACAGCCGTTTCCTGCATCTCGGTTACTGTTGTAACTGCATTTTCTTCCATACTCTCACTCCTCCCGTTACTTTACTTTGAGCTGCAAACCGCTGAACGAGAAATACGCATCGTCAGCCACATTTGCAATACGCTGATTCACCGTGCATAATGCTTCACGGTAAATGCTGTCGGTAATATCGAACGGCACTGGGGAAAAGCCTGTTTCTGCGGATATGATTACAATAGTCCCTCCGCTGCTCTTTACATCGCTCATCAGAACATTTACCGCAAGCAGCAGCTCCTTCACAAAATCGGCCATTTCACGCTCCGAACAGCCAACGCTTGCGCCGAATTTCTCCATAGTTTTACGATAGATCCAATCCGCAAGGTTATCGAGGACAAAGCATCTGTATTCCTTGTAATTGACGGGTGTTTTATCAACGCTGAAATTGCGGATAATATCCCATCTGAAATCTTTGCTCCGCTCGTTATAGATAATGCGGTTCAGCGTCTTATCGTCCATATCTCTGCCCGTGCAAAGATACTGCACTCTGTCAAGGTTGGAAAACTGCGATACCGCAAATCTGCTCTTTCCGCTCATTGCGCTTCCCGTTACAAAAATCATTTTTCCGTTATTCATTGGTCTTTCTTCTCCTTTTCGATTTCTTTTCCGCCGCACGTTTCCTTTCGGCTTCGGCAAGACGTATTTTCCGCACCTCGTCAAAAATTTCTATCTCATCGGGAAGATATTTCATTCCCCTGCGCTGATTACCGAAATAGAACTCAAGCACCGTTGCGGCTATCTTTTCAAAGGGCATACCGTTATACCGCATAAATCCAACGGCAGCCAAAGGTGCGACCTCAAGGATAACGATATACACAAGCACATCGGTGGAAATGAACTTGCTTCCGATAAGGAATGTAATCACCGCAAGAGCTATCATCGCAACACCGCAGACAAACTGCCTTATGGTGAGTCCGAAGAAAAACTGCTCCTTGTACTCTGTAACGTCCTGCGGAATATCTGCTTTTATCATCAAATCACCTCTTTCAAACCGTTCAGAATGTGGCTGATAACATCAACGGTCCAGCCGTTTCCGATACATTTGTATCTCTGCGTTGTGGATATGCCCTCGGTGTAGTTGTCGGGCAAAGTCTGCAATCTCTCCGCTTCAATGGGTGTGAGTTTTCGGATTATGTAGTCCCCATCGGGCAAATCAATCTTATACAGACCTGTCTTTGCTCCCTGTCCTCCGCCGTTTGCGGATAAGGTAACGGACTTTCCTCTTACCGAATATATCCGCTGTCCCTGTCCGCCCCTGCCGTATTCTCCCACACGGACAGGAACGGCAACCGCTGTTGTTCCGCCCTTGAATCCGTCATTGGTGAGAATGGTTGCTTCGCCGTATTTATAGTACCCTGCCATAAAGGTTCGTGCTTTCTCACCGCTGTTATTGAATGTGTTTATGGGAACGGCAACCATTGAATCCTTTTGCACGGTAGTAAGGCAGTTGCTTTTCCCGTCCTTTCGCGCTTCGATATGCTGCTCTGTTCCGCCCTCGCATTTAACATTTCTCTTTCCGCTTTCGATATATCTCCCTCGCTGAGCAACGCTGACAGGCTCGGCTATCATACTTCGCTGGCTTCTTTGGAGCGTGTTCCAAAGCACAGCTCCGTCATAGCTTGCGGTCATACAGTAGCTTTTGTCCTGCCACGGCATTCCGCTTTGCAGAATATCTTTAAGCAAAATTCCACGATCCGTGGGCTGCGATACATCAGGGATATTGGTCCAGTAGCAGCGTTTCCGCTGTTGGGCTGAAACAAGAGCGGAATTTATCATAATAGGCTCTACGCCTAACTGTGCTGAAATGAACGCCTTAATGTCCTTGTGAATACTGTTGTTGTTTTCATACAGAAAATATCTGCACTCGCTTTCACGCAAGGCTCTTACATATTCCATAAACAGCTTTCCGCCCATTCCGTCCGGCGTAACCTCACGATTGGTTTTGGCGATGCTCCAATAGGTGCAGGGCGAACCGCCGATTAAAAGGTCGTAGCCTTTGAATTTGGTAAAATCCCCGTCAAACACATCTCCGTGATGAACTATCTGCGGATAATTTTTCTCGGATATTTTTATGGCATATTTGTCAATCTCAAAGGCATCGTATCTTTCAACGGTAATTCCTGCCCTTTCAAGAGCTGCCATTCCGCAGGAAATTCCGTCATACAAGCTAAGTACCCTCATCATCAGCCACCTAACGCACGTTTCGTTATCTCGCTTGACTTAGCAACGGTAATTGCAAGCATTACAACAGATAAAACAGGCGTTGCATACTTGAAAATGTGCATTAAAAGTCCTGCTCCGTCCAGTCCCGATGAAAAGTCAATTACAAGTGACGATGAAATGAGCGAGTACGCATTGAAACAGATTGCAAGCACTCCCCACTGCATTGATACCGCCGCAAAATTCTTTATGAAGGCAATGCCTGTGGAACGTGCCTGTGAATTTACAAGCGTTGCAAGCGCCACGGGAGAAATAGCGGTAAGTATTGCCGTTTCAAATACCGTACCAAGCACCGATACCACAATAAGGGAGAACATCACAAACATCAGAATTATGATGATTACATACAGCAGGGTCAGAATGATATAGTTTATATCCAATAAACCGCCCTCAAGAGGCGTACCCTGATTCATTGCATTTCCGAATGATGCTCCTATTCCTGCAAAAGCTCCCGAAAAATCCACTTCGCTCCGAAGCAGTCCCGAAACAAGTCCTATCACGTTATCCACGTTCTGCACTATCAAGGCGCTTACCACCAGCTTCATCGCAACTCGGATAGCGCCCTCGATACCGCCGTTAAAGTCGATATTCGCACAGTATGTAAAGGCTTCCATACAGAAAAACAGCGTTAAAAGCGCCGTTCCCGCACCCTCGAAAACACTGATAGCCGTTCCTGCCTGACTGACAATATCAAAGCCTGCTATGGTCTGCAATACCGCAGCAAAGCCATCGGCTTCCGTCTGCAAGAGATTCTGCGCTTCTTCAAAGGCGGTTTCAAAAAAGCTCGGCTCTGCCATAAAGCTCCTCCTTTCACATTCGGCAGGAACATTCTTTTACAAGCCTGTCCCTGCCTTTTTCTTCTGTCCGATTCTTTGTATCAGCCACCGATGGAAAGAGAAGCAGGAATAATAGCGCCTACCGCTGCGATTATCGCACCGCCGATAAGGGTCTGAAAGCCTCTTGTCTTACCGTCTGCGTTATCGTCCTTGAAGCCGACACCTGTCTGAATGCCGCCGACAACGGCAACAAGCGAGCCGAGGGCAATAACACCGGGACCGAGAACGCCCATAATGGCATCAATCATTCCCTGCGCATCTGCGCCCTCCGCACTTGCGGTAATGGTGCAGGCTGAAACTGCCATAGGAACAACAAGCGCCGCCTTGCCGAGCCTTGTGTTCATCGCTCTGCCTGTTGCATTGGCTGCGGCAAGCATTGCCCTTGCTCCAAGCTCCGCTGTCTTTGCCTGAATGCTGTCGATTGCTTTTGTGATATTCTTCATCTCACAAATCCTCCTTTAAAAAATGAATGTATATATGCAAAGCCGTTCGGTTTTCACGCACTCTTTTTTCTCATATCAAATTGCTTTTCTGCCGAACCGAACAGCTTTGATAAACAAAAAAAGAGAGCCAAAAAACAGATACAAAATCTGTTTCTTAGCTCTCATTCGCTGTTCCGCCCCTCTCATTCGGGACGCCGTTATTCAGTTGTATTTTCCTTATCGGTGCGGAAAATCAGTTTTCTTTTTGATTCATAAATCAGATAGCCTGTTTTCCTCGGCTCTAAAACTATCTCCGATTTCCGTTCCATAAGTTTGTTTATCGCATCTATCTCACCTTTAGTGAGCTTCTTTGTTTCCTCCATATCACATAAATGCAGGAGGTTCACAGGGCTTGTATCCGCTTATTGCAATACGGTCGGTATCAACGATAAGCAGCATAAGGTTACTGTTTCCCACAGTCATAAAGCAGCGGTCACGCATTACCCGTCTGACATTCTCGCTTTCGGGATAACAGGCAATCATCACCTTGCTTGTCCCTGCCGTGCTGGGGTGGAGCTTTGCCGCCGAGATTATGGCATCAAGCGTTATGGATATATCAGAGCAGCTTTCGGAATGAACCTTTAAATCATCAATGTACATAAGATTGGGGAGCATAAAGCCGTCTGCACTGTAATTGAAGCCTGCAAGGTCAAGCATATTGAAAAGCTCCGCATATTCATCGGAAACATTGCCGATAACCTTTTTGATGTCGCTGATAAAGTAGCAGATGTCCTCTGCACAGAAGTCGGTCATTTCAACCCTTGCAATTTCCTGTCTGCGGTCATCATCAAGAAGTCTGAGCTTTGATTTTCTCATAAAGGCTTCGATATTTTCATCGAAAATATCCTCAAACTCGCCTGCAAGCACACGCTTTGCAAACTCGTTTTTGGTAACGCCTTTTGCAAGGTATTCGTTCTGAATATCATTCACGATTTCTTCCACAGCGGAATCCTTTTCAATTCTGAGGATTGCCTTGACATTTCTTTTCATTTCCATAGTTTTGTTCTCCCTTCGTTTACGAAATGCTGTACAGCTCCGTACAGCATTCCAGTCTTTGGCGTATTTCGTATGATATATCCTCCATTATGCTGACAGGCGGCTCTATTTCCGCACCCTCCGCATCGGAAGTTACGAAACGCAGCTTTATGCTGTTTATCTCCTCCCCGTCTTCCGAATCAAGGAACTCCGAAAAGTCTATATATTCGACTTCGGGGAGCGTTTCAACATAACGGTCAAGATAATAGATATACGGGTTATCCGACTTGGTTTCGCCCTTTTCCGTATCGGGCTGCCAATCCTCCCCAAGCTCTCCGTATCTCGGATGCTCGGAAAGATTAAATTTATTGGTGAAGAACGGGTAAAGTCCTCGCACCATTACAATGCAGTTGTTGTTATCCATAGTGGTCAGCTCGTCAATGGTGGCAAGCTCTCTGCCGAGAATAGCATTGTTGTATGACGAACTGCCCTGCTTTCCCTTTGTCTGATTTATGGATAACTGGTCAATGGTTTCCTTGCCAAGTTCCTTTGATAAATATTCATTGGTGAATTGGTCTTTGCCGCCTAAATATATGAGCGTGTCGCAGTTTCCGGGAAGCTCCTCCCAAGATTTTTCATACATTCTTTTCAGCTGTGAGAGATTTTGCAGGATAACCTGTGCGGAAATCTCAAACTTTCGGCAGGTGGCAAGTATCTTTTCAAATTCGGGTATCTTTCCCACGTTCGCAAACTCGTCTAAGATAAAGCGAACGTGGCAAGGCAGTCTGCCGTGATAGTGATTTATTGCTCTATCATATAGGGTATCGAAAAGCTGAGTATACATCATTGCCGCCAAAAAGTTATACGTTGTGTCCGTTGACGGAATAACGATAAACAGGGCAGTCGGTTTATCTCCCAAAGTTTCAAGGTGGATATTGTCCGTATGCGTAAGGTCACGCACGTTTTCCAGCTTGAAATACTGGAGCTTTGTGGTTGTACTTATGAGGATAGACTGCATTGTTTTTCCTGCCGCCTGTTTGAATTCCTCATAATACTGAACGGAAAGAGCCTTCGGTGCTTTCTCCTTACGCTTATCGAACATCAGGTCAAGCTCGGATTTTTCTTCTTCCTTGCCCTCGATAACCTTTGCTTTATGTATCAAATCCAATACTCCTGCAAAGTTCTGTTCCTCCTCCGTTCCTGTTTCTATGAGCAAAAAAGAAAGTGCCGATAACAGCAGACGTGTGGCATCGTCCCAGAAAGGATCACCGGAGTTTCCCTCACCCTTTGTGTTGGTCATAAAAACGTTTATCATTTTTATGACATTATTGCTGTTTATCTCGCCCGTGCTGTCACGGAGATAGTGAAAAGGGTTGTAGTTGGAGCTGTGCTTCATATCGTTCAGATTGAACACCTTTATCTCATAGCCGTGATTTATCAGCATCTTTCCGCAGGATTCCACCAGCTCGCCCGATGGATCGGTCACTACAAAGGATGTGTTGCATTGCAGTAAATTCGGCTTAACGAAAAATCTCGATTTTCCCGTTCCCGAACCGCCGAGAATAATCATATTCAGATTAAGCATCGGCTTTATCTTCTCCGCTTCCCAACTCCTGCCCGTAACATCTTTTATTGATATTTCCGTGCCGTTAAGCTCTGCGGATTTATTTTTCTTCGGTTTTGCCTTGCCCTTTTTCTTTCGGTTCTCCGCTTCTTCCGCCGCTTCGTTCTTCTCTCGCACCTTTCGGTCCAGAACAAGAAAAACATCGCTTGCACAGATAACGTTGTTGTAAAAGCCTTTCTTTGTGGTATCGGCAATAATCTCTTTCTCCTGACTGTTTCCCCACCTTGCAGAACCGTGTTCAACGCCCTTTCGGTGATAACGCTTTCCGTTTCCCACAAGTCGGTACATAACGGCGATAAGGCTTGCAAAAAATCCGATTACACAGGCATTTCGGGTCATTCCCGTTCCCTTGATAACCATAAGAAAAGCATTGCCCAGATTGTTAGGAGTCATATACTCCCCGATGTTCTCTATGGCTTCAAATATCTGAATATTGCCGTTCTTGTCTGCGGTCATTTCAAGGGTATATCCGAACAGTACGATTACGGGGAAAGCAATTACACAGGCTATGACGATTATATACAGAAGCGTATCTGTTTTCTTTTCGGGGATTCCCATATTAGCAGCCATAGTTAATGCTCCTGCCCTCCCTTGCTCCTGCCGAGAGATACCGCCTTATCCTTAACGGCATTGGACAGCTCCTTGATTTTATCGGCAGCATAGCTTTTCAGCTCGCTGAGCTTCTGTTTATCGGGAGTTTTGCGGTCACGGATATTCTTTTCAAAGGACTTTTTGATTTCATTTGCACCCTTTTCGGAAATACCCATATTTTGCAGAATATCGGTATCAATCCTGTCCATTGGCATCATTGCGGAGCTTCCGTCCTGCTTTGATGTCACCTCAATCATATTTCCCGATACCTGACAAACTCTTGCTTCATCGGTTTCCTTGGTCTTTGCATCAGAAATATATCCGTCATTTACAAGCTGTTTCATCGCAACAGCAACGGACACATCATCAATAAGTCCGAAGTCCTGACGGAGAGCCTTTTCAACCTCCGACATTGGCGTATCCTTTTCTATCTGCATATACCGATAGCTTTCGGCATCGTCCTTTATGATAACCGTACTGCTGCCATAGCGGTAATATCCCATATCCGCAAGCTCCGCATTGTTCGTATCATATCTTTCGGGTTTTACCGTCTGTGATTTTTCCTCGTTAATTTCAAAATCACCCGATATATCCGTTTCACGATATGATTTCACAACCTTATCGGCAATTTCCTTTGCGGATATTTCCGAATATCCCATCTGTGTCAGCATACTCCGAACCTCACTCACAGGCATTACGGGGATAACGGCAAATTTGTTTATATTGCTATCCAGAACACAGCACTTGGAACCGCTGTCCTTGGGAATTTCGCCTATACATTCTGCCTTTCCGATAACCGTCTGCGAAAGCTGAGCTTGTGCCAGATATTCGCCTATATTGGGAATATCCGCATAGACTATCTCTGTTTTCTCTGCGGTAAATCCGAAAAGCTCCCTCTGCTTATCATTAAGCTCTTTATGTATATCCTCAAGCAGCTTTTGTATCGTTTTGCCGTTCAGACCTCTCTCCCTGAGAGCCGCCGACATCTCCGCACAGCTCCCCATTTTCACGCTGATAAGCTCGTTTTTCTTGGAGTTAAAAAGGTCGATTCTCCGAAGCTCTCCGCCCTGCGTTCCGTATTTATACACAGCGGTATCTTTGTTTATCCTGCGGTTTCGTGTATTGAAATACCCTGCAAGCTCGCTTCCGTTTACGGCTCGTTTCACCTTGCCCGATGAATCGTAAACGGGGTACTGTTTATCAAAATCAAGCTCGGATTTCAGCGTTTTGCCGCCGTTGATAAGCTCGGAATCGGACTGCTTAATACGAATGTAGTCCTGTCCCTTTGTGTTGGGTACACGCATAAAATATGTATCGGCTGTGTTCAGCTCCTCAATATTCAGCTTAGCCATATCAAGAGTTATGATGTTGTCATACACATCAATGATATATTCCTCGCTCATTTCAAGGCTGTCCTTGTATTCCTGTCTTGCCTTTTCAACCTTTTCGGAAATATCCGAATCATACATAACCGCCACGTTTTCGCCCTGCTTCACAAAGGAAACTTCAAGGTTATCTGCTTTTGCGGCCGCATATATTTCTTCTGCTTCGTCCTGCGGCACAACGAACGCTTCATAACCCAAATCATCAAGCGGTGCAGTCTGTTCATATCGGGTAACATCAATTCCGTCCACCTGCTTTTTGATTTCCTGAGCTTCCTTCAAAGCCTTTGAATACTGCCCTTCAAACTCCTTGGGGACAAAATTCATATACTTATCATCATCATTTTTAAAGGTTACAACGGGAATATCGTGGTCGGTCATCACTCGGCGGACAAGTCCTATATCCTCGGCATCAATACAGTCTTTTCCGTCCTTTACTGCGATTTTATCGGGATTTTCCTGCAAATCCTTTGCAACAGCGTGTTTAAGAGCAGACTGTATCATATCTATCTGACTTGCAGGAACGGCAAACACGGCATTATTGCTGTCCCCGACCTCAGTTTTAAAGAACGAACCGCCCATTTTCAGCAGATTTTCCTCAACTTCGGCTGACTTTTCGGCAGGAACGGTAACGTACTTTATATCAAAGCCTGCCTTTTGGAGCTTCCGAAAATCACTTTTTGACAGCTTACCCAGCTTTATTTTCGGTGGCTTTGCTTTCTTTCCTGCCTGATTTCTCTTACGCTCCTCCATTGAACTGAAAATATCCATCATTCGTTTTAAAAGCTCAATGAACGTGGTGCAGGCATCATCTCCTACCATTATTCAGCACTCCCTTCTGTTACGGTTTCGGTTGTGTTTTGCATTTCTGTTTCCAAATGTTCCAGTGGAACATTTTCTGTGATAATATCAATAATATCCTCAGAGGTACAGCCGTAAGAATAGGGTGACATATTTATCATTACAGTAACATCGGTATCAACTGCATCTGCCCAGCCGTTAGGAATGTTCAGAACGGTAAATCTTTTTATGCCTATGTTATCAGCATAAAATGCAGGCTCAAACTCCGCAGCATCAAAATCCGACACGTTATATGTTTTCGGCTTGGTGATACTTTTCAATAGGTCACGCTGTTTTATTTCAAGCAGTTCGTCCGTGCTTTCGTATGTAACGCCGTACCTTCCTGCAATATTTACTTTCAGAAAATGAGTTGCAAACACCGTCTGGCGGTTTTCTCCGTTATCCGCACCGAAAATGCGTTCTTCTTTTTCGAAATATGCTGCCTTGCCGTCCTTATGATTCTTGGCATATCCGATTGAATTTGCGGTATAGCCGAAGTTATGATAGAATTCATCACGGCTTGTACCCAGCTCCGAATATATCTTATCGGCGGTTGTGTCGTTGTTCCTTGCCCATATTTCAACAAGTTTATCGGGGTTCAGCCGTATGAGGTAAATGGCAGCACCGTCAATCTCCTTATTGATGTTTACTGTGTCGGAGTAGTATATCTCCCACATATCGGGTGCCAGAAGTCCGTCCTTTTCAAGTCCTATGGTTCTTGCATAATACTGATATTCGATAAGGTCGGTAAACTCGTCCTCATCGTATATTTCTTTCTCAAACCACAGCCTGACCGCATTAAGCTCTCTTTCCCCTCCCGTAAGCTCCGCTTCATCATCGGCACTTACACAACCTGTGAACATCACCATTGCGGCCATTGCAAGGCAAATCATCTTTTTCAGCTTCATTTCACTATCCCCTTCATTCAGCAGTTTTGTTTTCGCTGATTTTATTATATCAAATCGCTGATAATGGGAACTATGAACGGGAGTGCCGAAAACTCCGTAACTGCCAATATTTACGGATTGTTAGTGACAGATAAAGTTTGCTTATGACAGTTCGGGTTAATTCTTTTGTAACGGTTTGTTTGATTTATGGCGTGTCTTAATATTTTGTAAATTAAATGTGAATATTTATTTTGCAAGAAGGTAAAAAAAGAGGACCTATGCTCTGTGCATAAGTCCTTTATCTGCTTAATCTATATTATCCATAACCTCCGCAAGCATTTCCCGATATTCATTCTTCAAGTATTCTGGTTCTACTATCCTCACCTTTGTTCCGAATTTGAACATCCAGCCGAAAAACGGCTGCGGCTGTTCTGTTTTAATCTTCACGATTACATCAAAATGCTCATCGTCCTGCGGATAGATTGGTACTTCCTTTCCAAAGCGATCTATAACCGCATTGACAAGAGAGTTATCGAATCGCAGCCTTACTTCTTCCGATTCTCCGCTGAACATTGAAAATGTGGAATTCAGATGCTCGCTAAGCGAAAACCCTGACGGCTTTTTTCTTGCCGCTTCATCAAGTATCTGTATATTATCCATTCGGTCAACACGGAAATTCGACACCGTATCATACTTATCATAATATGCCACAAGATAATATCTTTCTTCACTCCACGTTAAGGCATACGGTGAACACACCCTTATTCCCTCACGGATAACCATTTTCTTGTGCAAATCGTAGTCGAACATATTGAATGAGATTTTCTTCTTTTCGGCAATGGCCTTGTGGATTGCATCAAGGCAGTAATATATATGTTCGTTGGTTGCTCTCGGACGATTGGGAATATATACCTCACGCTGTATCTGCTTCCCCTCATAGCTGCTTGCCAGTTTTCCTATTTTCTGCAAAAGCTCCTTGGCTTTTTTCTCGGTAAGAAACTTTGACGATGATACCGCATTGGCAATAAGATTAAGCTCCGCAAGCTGAAACTCCCGTCCCACAAGTCGGTATCCCGATTTTTTTCCTCGCCCCGATATTACATCTATCCCAAAGGCTTCCAGAGCTTTAACATCGTCATATATGGTCTTTCGGTTTGCTGATATTCCGTACTCTGCCAGCTTTTCCTCTATTTCGTTTGCGTTAAGTGAATGTTCCTCATCGGTCTGCTCATACATAATTTTCAGCAAATACAACAGCTTCAGCTTTTGATTTCCGGGTCTTGGCTGTTCGTTCACTCAATATTCCTCCCTTGCGTTTTTCTTTCTGCTTCTATTATACCACATTTAATGTCCAAATGTACGGACATTAAAGAAAACTTTTTCACTATTTGCTTTTCAGCTATGTATATTTTGTAAATATATACCTTTAGGACTTAATTGTCCGTACTTTTACACATTGCTTTGGGTATAATGTATTGTGGGATGAAATAGGAACCGGTTTAAACAAAATACCAAAAATTTACGTTTAGTCGCTTGATTTTATTGTTAAAATATGATATACTATAACAGATTATATATTGTCAAAACAGCACGGAGGATAACAATGATACCAGAAATTTACAGTTCAGGCATAATGGCTGAATCCTGTTGGTTTATTGAGATGAAAGAATACCTAAAAATGAGAAAAAGTGGGTTATCTGATTCCGAACTAAAAACAGAAATAATTACTAATAATCTGTTTGGCGCACCAAATGAATACCGAGCAAAACGAATTTATGGATATATAAGCAGAAGAGCATCTTCTCTTGATGATAAGGCAATTGAACTATTTTTCAATTCTGACTTATCCACGCAAAAAATAATGAACTTAATCTGTATAATGCGTACAAACAGACTTTTATTTGAATTTGTAAATGAGGTCTATCGTGAAAAGATTATCCTTGGAGCCGATGAAATAGAACCGGCTGATGCAAGAGTATTCTTCAACAACAAATCCGTTCAATCCGATGCGATCGCCAAACTTACCGATTCGACAAAAAAGAAAGTAACATCAACTATAATGACAATTTTATCTGACTCTAATCTTCTGACGGAACAGAATAAGAAGCGAAAGATAACACCGCCAATTATTGATATACTTTTAGAAAAATATCTTATTGCTAATGGTGAAGAAGATATAATTAAAGCTATGACTGGAGCATATTGATTATGAGTAATACCGAACAACGATTAGATTTGCTTGAGGAAGAAATTAAGAAGCCTTCATTCAGACATAACAGAGGTTTAAGCAACGAGGTAGGCTACTATATATTCGATTACCCTGCCGAAGATGAACTAAAAGTTCGTGAAAGAGTTGAATATATAAAAAACAAAATGGAAAATGTACCTGACGAATATTCCATTCAAGTATTCGATCTGTACGAAATAATGATTGAACTACTCAAAAGTCAGGGAAGGCTTGAACAATGCTTTCAGCTTGAAAAGAAAAGTGGTTTTGAAAAAATCAGTCACGGCATATTTAATCTTTTAGGCATCGACACCACTGACGGACTTATCATCAAATACATAGAAGAACGAGTTAAGGAACACTCAATTATTTTCATTACCGGCATAGGTAAATGCTACCCAATTATCAGAGCGCATACTCTTCTCAATAATCTCCATATGGTTATTGACTATGTGCCTGTTATAATGTTCTATCCGGGAAATTACACAGGTCAGGAGCTTCGTCTGTTTAACGAAATCAATGACGGTAATTACTACAGAGCTTTTAAAATCATTGAATAAGGAGCTGCAATTATGATAATTCAGAACATTTTTGAGAAAAAAATTGACAGAGATATTCGTGGAGTTATTAAGGTTGATAAAGGAACCGGTACAACAGCATCGGAAATATCCGAAAGAGAAGCTATCGAAAAGCAAGAGCTTGAAGAATATGTTGTAACCAATGAGCTGAGCAAGCATTTTGCCACCTTTTTCAGCAATTACAAAAAAAGCATTATCGGAAATACAGATAAAATGGGAGTTTGGATTTCAGGCTTTTTCGGAAGCGGTAAATCTCACTTTCTGAAAACCCTCGCACACATTTTAGCCAACAAAGAAATTGCAGGAAAAAAGGCACTCGACTATTTTAAGGACGGAAATAAAATTGCCGATCCTATTGTTCTTGCAGATATGGAGCTGGCCGCTAAAACTCCTACTGATGTTATTCTGTTTAATGTTGATTCTAAAGGTAAGAAATCCAAAGATGCTATTGTAAATGTATTTCTCCGTGCATTTAATGAAATGCAGGGGTTTTGTGGTTCTGAGCCTTTCATTGCTGACCTCGAAAGAAGACTTGTAGATGAAGGCAAATACGAGCAATTTAAGGAAATATTTAAACAGGAATCGGGAAATTCGTGGGAGAAAGAGAGAGTAGCTCCTATTTTTGTCCAAGATGCTCTTTGTGTCGCCTTGACAGGAATCGGTTTGATGAGTGAAGAAGCCGCAAGAAATCTTTGCGAAAAATCCACCGAACCATACTCAATTTCTATTGAGGATTTTGCAAGAATGGTTAAAGAATACATAAAGAAAAAGGGCAATAATCATCACGTTGTTTTCCTTGTGGACGAAATCGGACAGTATATTGCTGACGATTCACAGCTTATGCTTAACTTACAGACAATTACCGAGGACCTCGGCACGACTTGCGGCGGCAAGGCTTGGATAATCGTTACAAGCCAACAGGATATAGACTCTGTTATCAATACAAAGGGCAACGATTTTTCCAAAATCCAAGGTAGATTTGATACAAGGCTCTCCCTCTCCTCCGCTAATGCCGATGAGGTTATCAAAAAACGTATCCTTGCAAAAAACGAAACAGGCAGACAGAGCTTACAGCTCCTGTACGATCAGAAAGCAACAGCTATAAAGAATAACATCTGCTTCAATGACGGAATTGAAAAGAAACTATATTCTGACAGGGATAACTTTGCTGACGTCTACCCTTTTATCCCCTATCAGTTTAATCTTTCAGGTTATGTTCTGACAGCTATTCGCATATACAGTTCCTCCGGAAAGCATATGGCTGACGGTGAGCGTTCACTCCTTGCTCTTTTCAAGGAATCCGCTATGAGCATTAAGGACAAGGAAATCGGCGAACTTGTTCCGTTTAGTATGTTCTATGAACCAATATGTGAATTTATTGACCATTCGCACAGCATTGTTATCAAGAGAGCTGAAAAGAATGAATTTGTAAATCCAAACAACGAACCGAATTGCTTTGCCATTCAAGTTCTCAAGGTTCTGTTTATGATTAAATATGTCAAAGAAATCAAGTCGAACATCGAAAACATAACAAGCCTTATGGTTACTCACGTTGATGAGGACAGATTTGCATTGAAAACAAAGGTTGAAGAAGCTCTCAAACTTCTTGTTAACCAGACCTATGTTCAAAAAAGCGGAGATACCTATGTATTTCTTACAAATGAGGAACAGGAAATAAACCGTGCTGTCGAAGCACAGGCTATTGACCCTGCAGAGAAAACAGCCAAAATATCCGAACTTATCTTTGAAAGTATATGCGATCTAAAAAAATACAAGCACCCTGCACTTAACGGCAGATATTCATTCAGCTTTAATCAGATAGTTGACGGTAAGCCTTATAAAGCGAACCAGAATTATCCTATGACATTAAAGATAATCACTCCAAACAGCGGTGAAGCTACTGACGAAATGACACTCCGTCTTATGTCGGGACAGTCTAATTGTGTTGTAGTTGCTCTACCAGATGACAGAGCGTTTCTTGATGAAATTACTATCGCATTGCAAATTGAAAAGTTTTTGAGAGCCGACTCCACAAACAGCATTACAAAGTATGAGCAGATAAAAACCGATAAAAGAGTTGAACTGCGTACTCACAATGACAACGCAAAGCTATTCCTTGAGGAATCGCTGAAAAAGGCTGACATTTATATTAGTGGAAAAATCCTCCAAACCTCTGCCAAGGACCCCACCTCAAGAATAAATGAAGCTATCGGAAAACTTGTTTCCGATACATATCATAAGCTGTCATATATCAATACCGCTACAAATGAAAGCGACATATATGATATTTTCAATAATAATCAGCAGCTCGCTATCACTGGTGTAACAGAAACTCCTAACATTCTTGCACTCAGTGAAGTCAAGAAATACATTGAAAACATTCACTCACAGCACACAAAGGTTTCTATGAAAACTCTGACAAATTATTTCCTTGCTGCACCTTACGGCTACATCGAAGCAGATGTCCAGTGGCTCGTTGCAAAACTTTTCAAGGACGGAGATATTGCCCTTTGGGTGAATAATGAAGCTATTACCACAATAAACAAGACTACCGCTGAAATTGTCAAGTTCATCACTCGTAAGGAATTCATCGAAAAACTGATGATTGAAAAGAAGGAAAAGGTCGGTGATAAGCAGCTCAAAACCGCAAAGGATATTTCCAAAGAACTGTTTGGCTTTACCATTTCTTCCGATGATGATGATTCCGTTATGGCTGAATTTCAGAGATATACCGCAAAACTCAAACAGGATATAGACCTGCTCCTTGCAAGATATAATTCACAGAACCGCTATCCGGGCAAACAAACATTGCAGGATGGACGTAATCTTCTGCTTTCAATTATGCAGAATCAGTTTACCATTGAATTTTTCAATACAGTTTACTCAAAGCGTAATGATTTGCTTGATTTTGCGGAGGACTATGAGCCTATAAAGAATTTCTTCAATAGCGAGCAGATAAAGATTTTTGACAAGGCTGAAAACTATCTTGCTATCTATGAGGAAAGTAAAATTTACATTGCCGATGAAAAAATCGAGGGTGTTGCCGAGGATGTAAGAAAAATTGTAAGAGCTTCCGAACCATATAGTCTTATTTACAAGCTGCCGGGACTGCTCGACAGCTTTGCGGAACTCAATGTTGCTCTGCTTTCCGATATGGCTGAGCCTATCTTTGACTCAATCAATGAAGCAAAAGCCAGAGTATTTGACTATCTAAGCGGAAAGCTCTGCAAAAATATGCTGAAAGACAAATTCATCAAGGCTTTTGAGGAACTGCGGCAGAAAGCCGAATCCTGCAACAATGTTGCAAGGCTGCAGGCTATCAAATCCGAAGCCGATGCAACGAAAATAAGATGTATGAACACCATTGATGCAGAAGAAGCAAGGCTCACACCGCCACCCGTTGTAAAACCTCCTGTCGGCGGCGGTGATGATGTCACTCCTCCCCCTGTTCCAAAAGTTAAGAAAAACAAGAATATAAGCATAAAAACGTTGAGCCACGAAGCAAGCTGGCAAATTGAATCGGAAGCTGATATTGACAAATATCTCGCAAGCCTGAGAAAACAGCTTGTTAATCAGCTTGATGAAGATACTATAATCAAGGTGCAGTTCTAAGAAAGGAATTGTTATAAATGAATAAACCCGCCGTCAAAAACTTTGCCGTATGGGCAAGAACAAAGCTCATTGAGGAAATAACATACAAAGCAGGACTTATCGGAATTACCGAAAAAGGAATCGCCGAGGAGCTGCCTGCATCTACTGACACTCTGAAATTCTATGACATAGGCACTTTTGACCCCGTTAAGGTTGAGGGAGCTGCTATAAAACAGCGTGAGAGCCTTGTAGCTGCCATAAAAGACAAAGCAAGCGAACTCAAATACGCAGAAGCTTTTGAATATGTGGTTGAGGAAACTGCCTACACTTGGTTCAACCGACTTATCGCCATTCGTTTTATGGAGGTCAATGATTATCTGCCTTCCGGTGTTCGTGTGCTTTCCTCTGATATGCCGGGAAAGAATGAGCCTGATATGGTTACATCTCCCTTTGAAACGGATATGTCATTCAACGATTCCGAAAAGGAGCTTATGTCAAATCTCAAGGACGATGAGCTTTTCCGTTTTCTTTTCATAAAGCAATGCAGAACTCTCGGCGAAATTCTCCCCGAACTTTTCGACAAAACAGAGGGTTACAAGGAGCTTCTTCTTACCATTTCCTTTACCGATACGGACAGTGTTGTATATCACCTTGTTCACGATATTCCAGAGAACGATTTTAATATCAGTAAAATTGATGAAGAAACAGGAAAAACTGTTGGTCAGGTTGAAATTATCGGCTGGTCGTACCCAACTAAGGGAACCACATTGTTTATAATTTATTTACAACTAAAGCATTAAGACAAACAGACAGGCTTAAATTTGCAAAGAAAATTGAATAGATAACGAAAAGCGTTCTTCATATATCAGTGAGGAACGCTTTTTCTATTTATTCGGAGGTTATTATGGCAAATGAATCAAATTCATCGGTTGTCAGAGTGCATAAGAACACCGACTTCACGATCATGAGCAATCATCATTTGAGAAATCAGAAACTCAGTCTGAAAGCAATCGGGCTGATGTCCAAAATACTGGGTCTGCCCTGTGACTGGAACTATTCCATTGCCGGACTGGTGAAGATCTGCAAAGAGGGTGAAACGGCAGTTCGTGCTGCCCTCCATGAACTGATCGACGAGCGGTATGTGTATCTGGAGAAGCTTCCGCCGAACTACTCCAAAAGCGGACGGTTTGAATATGTCTATCACATCTATGAAATTCCATATGAGAATATTCCTGATGGTCTGGAATGTCCGGAACTGTTTCTCAAAAAGCAGTCTGAAACAAATCAAAACGCAGATGTCCCAAATACAGAAAAACAAGATGCAGAAAACCTGTATCTTGAAAATCAGGATGTAGAAAACCAGGGACAATTAAATACTTACATATCAAGTATGAAAGAATCAAATATGAAAGAATTAAATGAAACGGCTTCTGCTCCACCGAAGAAAAAGGCGGATAAGAAGAAATATGCAGAAGCTGTCACCATGACGGAAGAAGAATATCAGAAGCTGTCGGAACAGCATTCCAAGGCATTCGTGGATAAGTGCATTGAGATTCTCAACAACTACAAGCTTTCCAGCGGAAAACGATACAAGTCAGATTATCACACCATTCTAAACTGGGTCATCGAAAGAGTTTCCAAGGATTATCCTCAGCTGGACAAACCAACTGCACAAAGTTCGGCTTACGATGTCAACGTCAATCCATTTGACCAGTTTGTGAGGTGAGGAAATGTTTGTCAATACGGAGTTACTGGAGTTTATCCGCCTGAAAAATCTCCTTTCTGCTGTTGTTTCAAAGTATGAAATGATAACAAACGATTGCTGTAAATGCCCATTCTGTCACAGCAGAACCAATTCTCTGAATCTTTTCCATGATGAGATCTACACCTGTTTTCACTGCGGTGAAAGTGGTGATGTATTTGGATTTGTCAGCAAAATTGAAAATCTTTCGTTTGCGGAAACAGTTCGTAAAATGGCGAAATCATCGGGAATTTATACACTGGAAGAATTGAAACAGAAGAATATTTTCCGCTTCTGGGACAGATTTCTGATTCTGTGTGAGCATTATCACATTGCAGCGGACAGCGTATTGAGGGAATATTCGTCTGAATTGACTAGGGAATATCTTCTCAGTCTGAAATACAGCAAAGTGGAGCCGGATACCGCTCCGCTGGAAAATATCATGCAGATGAAATACGGCATATCAAAAGAATTTTGGAACGCTGCTCCTGAGCATATCATGAAATATCTGACAACAGAAAGGAATCACAATGAATGATACATTGAAAAACATTTTTCAGACACTCTCTGAAAATGCAGAAGAAAACTTCATCAAGAACAAAAACGCAGAGGACTATCTTGCAGAGGACGGTTTGTGGCACTGCGGAAAATGCGGTACAGCAAAGCAGTTCCGACTGCCTGAGCGATTTATGAAAATGGGAATGCCTGAAATTGTCGGCTGCTGCTGTGCCTGCCAGTCTGCAAAGGAAAAACGGGAAAATGCAAAACAACGGCTTGCATCTGTCATCAGACAAAACAAGGAAATCGCCAATATTCCAGAACATTATCTGTCAGCTGATATGGCAATGGTAGAATCTTCTGAAGCCAAAAGAATTGGCAGGAACTATATCAAAAGCTTCGAGAAACTGGGCAGAATCGGGCTTCTCCTCTATGGTGATGTGGGAACGGGCAAAACATTTCTGGCAGCCTGCATTGCAAATACTTTGCTGAATCAGGGCATCCGTGTCAAATGGCTGACTACCATGCAGATCGTAGAACACAGCTGCTTCTACAGCGAATCAGAATATGCTGAATATATCCGAAGCATTACTGCTCCCGACCTGCTGATCATCGATGATCTGGGAGCGGAACGTGGCACAGATTTTGCACTGGAACGTGTTCACAGCCTTGTGGATACCCGTATTTCAGCCAACAAACCGATGATCGTAACCACCAATATCGACATTACGGACATGGGCAATTGTGCTGATCTGAAAAAGAAACGCACATTTGACCGTATTTTGCCTGCGACATTCGCCTTTGCCATGAAAGGCACGTCCTATCGTATGAAGCAGGCACAGAAAAGCTACGAAACACTCAAAGATCTGCTCTTGAGTGAAGAAACAATTGGAAAGGACAGAAACACAAATGAGAATGATCAAAACTTATGAGGGCATGACAATGAACTGCGATGTGATTGCAACAATTCAGTCGGTTTTCATGAATATCGCTACCGGCAGCATCAGCGAAATGGTCGATGACAGCTTCGATCCGGATACCCTGGAATTTGCTGTGACTGCATTTACTACACTTGGAGATGAGATAGTCCTTGCAGTTTATGCGACCGAAGGAGAACGTGACTATGCCAGATACAAGCTGGAAAACTGGCTTGTTTATGATGTTGGCAGCTATTACACCATGACAGAAAGAAAATAACGGAGGGTTTAACCATGGAAAAAATGATCGTAACAGAGTACGGCAGACCGATTATGATGCAAAAGGTCAAGGAATTTACACAGAGAACCATGTTTCTTGCAGAGGACAAAGTGATCCCCTATGCAGTCTTTGCACTGCTCGACAGCGGCGAAATGGTGAACATCGGCAATTTTAACGATGCAGACACCGCAGAGATCATCCGAATCATTCTGGACATTTTCGCAGAGGACAAGAAAGCGGTGTTCGATGTCAATCTTGAAGTTTTCGGAATCCGAAATTTCTTTGAAATGCTTCGATATGTGTCAGCCGACAGCGATTATGTCTATCGAATTATGATAAACGAACTGAAACAGCAGCTGAAAAGCGGTGAACTGGATGTCAGCTTTTCTTGACGGCTACATACAGCTTGCTCATGCCATTGTTGCTGTGGCAGCAGAAAGCTACAAATATACGCTCTTAGCTGTCAGACATCATACCAAAAGCGATTCTGTTTTCAGGCGAAAAGAAGAACTGGAAAGCTTTTTTCTGTCGGAGTGGTTTGCACTGCTGTCCGGACTTGACGGAAGATATTTTATACAGAAAATGCAGGAGGTATACTATTTTGACAGGTAAAGAGTTTTTATGGCAGTACATTATGATTGATCGGAAGATCAGGAGCGTGAAGCTTCAGCTGGATAGTATGATCGCATTAGCTAATACAAGTGCAATGCAGGATCATTTGCAATCGGAAATCGACGACTTGACCAATTCGTTGAAATTAATTGTTGATAACGGAAATTTGGTTAAGATGCAGATGATCAATAAGATCCAGCAGATTGAAAATGATAACCGCAGAGAAATCCTCATTAGAAAGTACATCAAATTTGAGAGCATTGTCAAAATTTCAAAAGAAATGTTCATTTCAAGACAGGGCATCTACTATCACCTTGAACTTGGTGAGAAAGAAATTGAAAAGCTGATATAATACGAAAGACCAACTCGGCAAAAGCTAAGTTGGTCTTTTTTCTTTTATGATTGGTTGTTCTCATCTTTATCGTGTTGTAGATAATACATCGTTTTCTGCGTTTCGATCTCAGCACGAAGTTCTTCTTCTGTTGGCAGATACAGCTTGTACTTTGATGCAAAAAGCTGTTCATTGCCGTGCATGACGGAATATCTTGCAATATCTTCATCCGTATCAGAACAAAGTACAATGCCGATCGTCGGATTATCTCCCTCACTTCGTTTCAATTCGTCATACATTCGGATATACATATCCATTTGCCCGACATCCTGATGCGTAATTTTCTCTGTTTTAAGGTCAATCAGAACAAAACATTTCAGAATGTAGTTGTAAAAAACGAGATCGATGTAGTAATCCTGTTTCTCCGTTTTGATATGTTGTTGTCTTGCGACAAAGGCATATCCTTTACCGAGTTCCATAAGAAATTTCTGAATATTGGAAAGAATGCTCGATTCCAGTTCACTTTCTGTGAAATCTGTATTTGATGATAAGCCCAAAAATTCAGCTATTACAGGATTTTTGATGAACTCCAACTTGTCCGTTTGAAAATCAGCTGTAAGCTGTTTCATCTCATTCTCAACACGATTCCTATTCTGTGTCTGTAACATACGGTAGTAATATTGCGATGAGATGTTTCTTTGTAATGTGCGTACACTCCATGTCTGCTCGTAAGCCTCTTTTTCATACCAGTCACGGGCAATCTTGTCTTTCACTTGTAATAAGACGTTGTAATGTGACCAAGACAACAAGATTGCAGATTTTCCAGACGGTGTCTGGAAAATCTCAGGGTAGGTTTTATAGAAAGAATAGAAGCTGTATAAATTAGATTTTGTATAGCCTTTTCCAAATTCTTTGGTCAGTTCAAAAGATAACTTTTTTATCACTTCAGCACCATAATCAGCACGATCTTCCCCATTCAGTTCCTCACTTGCAATTCGGTATCCGATCAGCCAATTACGCTGAACAAGGATCGTATTTACAGCCTGATGTGCAGTTTTCTGAGAACCCTCTATGATCTTTCGCATATCATTCATGATGTCATCTGTTTTCGTAAAATTACTCATAACATCATTTTGTCCTATGTTAACGATATTATCCATTATTTTTTTCCTTTCCGAAAAATCTTTCATATGAAATAGTATAGCATAAAACGAAGATTTCTTCAATAGTCTTTTGCAAAATTCCATGAAGAATAAATTTTGTACAAAACTTGACACCAACTTACTTTCACTTGGCAGAACTTGATATGTCCATTTTGCTAAACTGAAAATAGTAAGCGGGAAAGGAGTGAGCGTATGACCTTATCAATGATCTCGCAGGACGGAACTGTATTCAACTACTCTAATGCCGTTTCGTGTGTCACCTGCGGTGAGTACGATGATGGAAGCGGATACGGCTTCATGGTCTATCTGAAAGGCGATACGGAAAACGGTATCGTGATTGCAGAGTATGACGATGCAGAAAAGTTTCATGCTGTCAGAAATGATTTTTCCAGATGGCTTCGTGAAAACATCGACGCAGTATTTGCGTTTCCGGCATGAGTACAGACTTTGAAAAAGGCTTGCGAAAAACCATAGATCTGTCGGTCAGGAGCAGAGAATTTACGGTCGATACTTTGAAATCTGCCATGCAGGACTTCCTTTCCGGAAAGTCGCAGAGAAAAGGCAGAGTTTCCATGAAAAAGCTATCGGAGCATTCCGGCAAGCTGGAAAACGTGGAGATCAAAGGCATTGAGGACTTTCTGAGCGTGGCAAAGAAATATGACATTGACTATGCCGTCAAGAAAGAACCGGAAAGCGATACCTATCATGTTTTCTTTCAGGCAGGCAAAATGGAAGATTTCAAGAGGGCTTTTCAGGAATTTGCCAGCAAAAAACAAGAGGAACTTCTCAATCCCCGTGCTGAAATTACCCGACAACAGATCAAAGATATGGCAAAGCAGGTTTCTCATGAGCCAAAGAAGAAAGAGAAAGTCCGTGAGAAGTCTAAGGAAATGACGCATTAAGGTGATTGGAATGGATTCTCGAAAGATAAAAAAACTCATTCTCAATAACCTCGCCTATGTCATTTTCGGTTATGCAGGCAATATCATCTGTTTTGCATTCCGGACAGCTGAGGGTAAGGACGTTTCTGAAAAACTGCTCCCTGCCCTGAACAATCTTGGTACAGCGTTTGCCCATATCATTCCGTCATTTCATCCGATTGATCTGCTGGTTGGAATTGCTGTTGGTGTCGCTATGAAATTTGTTATGAAAATGAGAGCCGCAAACAAAAAGAAATTCCGGCAAGGCACAGAATACGGCTCTGCCGTATGGGGTACGGAAAAGGACATTGAACCATATATGGATTTCAAAGAGAAAGACAACAATGTCATTCTCACACAGACAGAGGGCTTGACCATGGGAAAGCCCTCTCACCCGAAGTACGCCAGAAACAAGAATATTCTGGTGATCGGCGGTTCCGGTTCCGGCAAAACGAGATTTTTCGTAAAGCCGAATCTCATGCAGATGCACAGTTCCTACATCGTGACAGACCCGAAAGGCACAGTTTTGATTGAATGCGGCAAAATGCTGGAACGTGGCAAACCGTACAAGGACGAGAAAGGCAATCTATCCTATCAGCCTTATCGAATCAAGGTGTTCAATACCATTGATTTCGGCAAGTCCATGCACTACAATCCCTTTGCCTATATCTCCAAAAAGAACAGAGAAAAGGATATTCTGAAATTTGTAGACGTTCTTATCAAGAATACGCAGAGTTCTCAGCAAAACGGCGGCGATGACTTCTGGGTAAAGGCAGAAAAGCTGCTTTATACCGCATATATCGCTATGATCTTTACGATCAATCCGCCGGAAGAACAGAACTTTGAAACATTGATTGAAATGATCAATTCTTCGGAATGCCGTGAGGACGATGAAACATTTCAGAACGCTATCGACCGACTGTTTGCGTTTATTGAATGCTGGATCAACGATGATTTCCCCAATGATGTGGAAATCAGCAATGAATTTCAGGAAATGAAAGCAAATCAGCCGAATGAGGAACAGAAGCGACTGGGTGCATTCGCCTGCAAGCAATATCACGCTTACAAACTTGCCGCAGGTGTTGTATGCTCTAAAAGACTTCTTAATCAAGCGGTTGGGAAGTCTCTTAG
>OLNX01000372.1_pt1 | contig 47284 bp, 43 predicted proteins | sample 1672611 | NCBI WGS metagenome assembly OLNX01 (sample SAMEA3136705, study PRJEB25190) | human gut metagenome | reverse complement strand
TTCCCACCAAGCACCCGAAGAAGGTCGCCATCATCGGCGCCGGCATCGGCGGCGTAGAGGCAGCACTGGTTCTCAAAAAGCGCGGCCACAACCCCGTTATCTTCGAGAAGGAAGATCGCATAGGCGGTCTGTTCCTCACCGCTTCGGCGATGAGCTTCAAGGAGAACGACAAGACTCTCATCAAGTGGTATGAGAAGGAAGTCGAAAAAGAGGGTCTCGACATCCGCTTCGGCGTTGAGATCAACGACCTCGGCACCCTCCGCGGCTACGACGCAATAGTTGTCGCAACCGGCGCAGTGCCCAGAAAGATGGTCATCCCCGGCTTCGAGAAATGCCTGACCTTCACTCAGCTCCTGCGTGAGAAGGTTCCCGTAGGCGATAAGGTCATGTTCTTCGGCGGCGGCCAGTCCGCCTGCGAAGCCGCATACGAGATGGTTCTCCAGGGCAAGCACCCGATGATCGTCGAGTTTGCAAGAGACCTCGTCCCCGCTCAGAACGTCTGCCTGTCCAACGCTTCCTTCCTGCGTGACGCTATGGAGTACCACAAGGTTCCTGTTTACCTTGAGCACACCATCCGTGAGATCAAGGACAAGACCGTTGTTATCGCTTCCAAGGACGGCAAGAACGTATTTGAGGTCGAGTACGACGATATCGTAAACGGCATCGGCTTTGTTCCCGCACCTGTCGGCGGCAAGGCGAAGAACGTCTACCGCGTCGGCGACTGTGTCACCATCGGCAACCTGCGTACCGCCATCTGGCGCGCATGGGACGTTGCAATGAAGATATAGTCCCCACAAAAAGCATATAAACTAAAAAGGTTAAGACAAATTTGTCTTAACCTTTTTTCTTTTCGTTATTGTCGAGGCTGTCCTTTGAGCCCTCTATGGTCTTACGCAGAAACTGCGGGATGGGCGCGCCGAGGGCGGCGGCGTTTTCAACGATGCTGCCAAGCTCCGTGAAGGTATACCATGCCGCGACGAGCGGCGTTATTATACAGCGGTAGTCGGTGCTGAACAGCCCGATGCCCAGATTATCGCCGATAACGTTCAGCGCGATATCGCACAGCGCCGCGACGAGCACAGCAAATATGCTGCCCAACTTGTGCCACAGCCCGCGCCTTGCCTCGGCGCTGCTCCAGCGTTTATTGTACAGCGCCGCGCAGGTGCCGGTTATATAGTCCAGCGCCGTCGCCAGCAGCCACAGTATTATCAGCCAGCCTACCCAGCCGAAAAGTCCCGTTCCGAACGCGGCCACCGCCGCTATCGCCGCCTTTATCTCGGCCGCTTTATCGGGTGTGTTCATGACCTATTCCCCCTCGAAATAGCGACGCACGATCTCCATCGTTCTGAGCATATCCTCGCTAAGATCAAGCTCGCCGTTATTTTTGCCCCGCAGCGCACCGGCCTCGACATAGCGCTCGGCCATCTTGCGGTAGCCCTCGGGCATAGCCTCAAGGTTGTTCCATCTTACCATTTTCTCGTTCTCCTCCTTAATATATTCTACGCCGAAGCCGCGACAGACGCCACGGCATATCGCCTCGCCCAAAGCGCCGGTGTTCGCGATAATCCAGCGCGCAAGCTCGGGGTCGTCGTGAAACTCGCACTCGACATAGGCGCACACGGCGTTTGAGTTTCGTATCTCGTAAAACTGCTTCTCCCTGACGCCGTAGGGCGAGCGATAGAGCGTTATCGCGTCGATCTCCTCATAGATCGGCTGCGCAATCGCAAGGCGGTCGTCGCTGCGGCGGGATATGAAAACAACGCAGCCCCTGCCGCCGCCGGCGTTGGTGTGGATGGGCATGTGCAGGTCGGCGCCCCAGGCGTTGGACTGTCTGACGCTCTCCTCTATCTCCTGACCCTCCGGCGCTCTTTTCACCTCAAAGCCGCAGCGCCGCAGCGCTTTTTCGGCCGCCGCCGCGATGAGATTGCACTGGCTCTGCTCGTTCGTGCCTCCGGCCGCGTATAAATTTGCCGTCTGCTTGGACGGTGATAAATAAATTTTCAAAGTCATCCTCCTTTTCGTGTCATTATATGCCCTTCACCCATAGCCTGCACCGGCGCGTTTCTTGTACGTTCGCGTACAAGTAAAAGTCAAATTAACAATTTGTTCATTAAACATTGACATTTTCGACACGACAGGGTATTATTTTAACATCGGCTTATTGTGCATAGCCGACAGAAGGTTTATTAGGAGAGAAACGAATGGATAACAAAATGGAAAAGCGCTACGGTCTGCCCACCGCCATATCCATGGTCATCGGAATCGTCATAGGCTCCGGTGTCTTTATCAAGGGCGGCAAGGTACTGTCACTGACGGGCGGCAATCTTTTGCAGGGCATCGCGGTTGTCGGCATTGTCGGCCTCATCTGCATAATCTGCTCCCTGGTTTTCGCAACCCTCGGCAGCAAATACGAAAAGGTCAACGGCGTCGTTGACTACGCCGAGCTCGCTCTCGGCCCCAAGTACGCGTATTTCGTCGGCTGGTTCATGACGATGATCTACACCCCGGCGATCGCATCAATGCTCGCCTTCTTCTCGTCGATGATGTTCCTTCAGCTTTTCGGCATCGCGGCCATAGATTTTTCTACTGGCATGGTCAATCCCGCCGCGATCGGTCTCGGCGCGGGCTTCCTCATTTTCGGCTACGGCATCAACGCGCTCAGCCCCAAGCTCGCCGGTAAGCTTCAGGTCGGCATGACCGTCATAAAGCTCATCCCGCTTATTCTCATGGGCGTGGTCGGCACCATCGCCGGTCTTATAAACGGCGCTACTCTCGACGTTCTCAATTTTGTCAACACCCCCGAATACACCCCCGTTGACGGCGCGGGCTTCTTCAAGGCCATCGTGGGCTTCGCCTTTGCCTATGAGGGCTGGATACTCGCGACCTCGATAAACTCCGAGCTTAAAGACTCCAAGAAAAACCTCCCCCGCGCGCTCGTCATCGGCTCTGTCGTGACTATCGTGCTCTACGCGCTGTATATCTGGGCGATGAGCATCGTCGGCGACGTCAACACCATTATTTCGACATGGCCGTTCGGCGAGGTTCTGCCGCGCATCGCCTTCTCGAAGCTCTTCGGCAGCGTTGTCGGCACCGTCGTCTATGTGTTTATCACGATATCCTGCCTCGGCACAATGAACGGACTTATCATGGCGTCCTGCCGCAATATGTACTCCATTTCAAGCCGCGGCATGGGACCTAAGCCCGAGTTTTTCGGCCATATTGACCCGCAGAACAACTTTGCCATCAAGTCCTCCATCGTCGGCCTGATGACCGGCGGCTTCTGGTACGCTTGGACGGTCGTTATGTGGATGGGCGGCCCGGGACTGTTCGCCACCATACACGCTTCCGAGTGGTTCGCGTGGGAGCCGGACGAGATCGGCATCATCTGCCTGTACCTCATGTACATCCCCATGATGATCGGACTGATGGTAAAGGCAAAGGATCTTGACCCGATAAAGCGCTTTGTGCTTCCCGCGCTCGGCGTTCTGTGCTGCCTGTTCTTCTGCTACGCCATCTGGGTCGGCTATGGCTGGAAGCAGTGCGTCGGCTTCCTCATATTCTTCGCCGTCGTGATGTTCATCGGCTACCTGTTTGAACACTTCCGCGCCAAGAAAGCCGAGAAGCAAAAATCTTAAACAGCAAACTAAAAAGCCGCTTCGTTCAAATTGAACGAAGCGGTTTTTTAATTCGTTTATACATTTTAAATAGTCGCTATTGCGCCAGCACGACCGTGCGGCGACTCCTCGCCGGAGGAGCGGACGAGCGATGCTCGCCCCTACGATGTAAAGCGGTGTTCAACATTGCGCCATATAATTAAGTGCGCGAGTGCAATAAAGATTACAACCAATATTACCGGTCGGGACACCGCAAAAAAGATATTTGCCATTCTCAACGCGAATCGCTTCGCGGCAGCAGCCGCCGGTCGGGATACCGCAAAAACGACTATTTGAAGCCTTCATGCGGATTGCTTTCCGCCAGCCGGCGGAAAAAAACCGGTATGATGAGATCATACCGGTTTTGGGAAGAACCATGTCCCTTTCATAAGGGCATATTTATTAAGAACAAAAGCCTGCGGCTTCTATGTATTATTCAGCTTCAAATTCTCTTGCGCCTAACTTAACGCGAAGCGCCTGCTCGACCGCGGACGGCACAAACTCGCCCAAATCGCCGCGGTAACGCCCCAGCTCGCGCACTACGCTTGAGCTGAGAAATGTGTATTTGTCTCGGGCTATCATGAATATCGTCTCGATCTCCGGCGCAAGCTTCCTGTTGACGTTTGCCATCTGAAATTCATACTCGAAGTCGGTCACTGCTCTCAGCCCACGGACTATCACGGGGTCAGGGTAGCGGCGCGCATAATCTGCAAGCAGGCCGCCGTAGGTATCGACCTGAACATTCGGCAGATCCGCCGTTATCGTGCTCAGAAGCTCGGCACGCTCGGCGCAGCTGAAAAGGCTGCCGCCCTTTGCGCCGTTTCGCATCACGCACACCACGACCTTGTCATGGATAGCCGAGCAGCGGCGAATTATGTCCAGATGCCCGAGGGTAGGCGGGTCAAAGCTGCCGGGGTAAATGGCGGTACACATAATCCGATCCTCCATGCCTCCCAAGCGGGAGTTTTTCTCTGTATGCATCCCCGCACGCGAGAGCCCTTGCGGGCTCTCTTGCGGGAGGGATCGCCCCATGCGTCAGACGCAGAGCACGGGGCAGATCGAAGGGGGTTAAACGCTTCTATGCTTTACTCCATTACTCCAAGGTCGTCTGCAACGGTGAAGTCAGCGTCGGTGCAGGCGCGGATATCCTCGACGGTGTAGCCGGGAGCTACTTCCTGAAGAACGAGACCGTTGGGAGTTACCTTAAAGTAGGCACGCTCGGTGACTATATCGGTAACGCACTTTGCACCGGTGAGGGGCAGGGTGCACTTCTTGAGGATCTTGGAAGCACCGGACTTCTCGCAGTGGTCGGTGGTAACAACGATTCTCTTAACGCCTGCGCAAAGGTCCATTGCGCCGCCCATGCCGGGGATGACCTTGCCGGGGATGATCCAGTTTGCAATATTGCCCTCTGCATCTACCTGCAGGGTGCCCAGAACGGTGGCGTCAACATGGCCGCCGCGGATGAGGCCGAAGGACATGTCGTGAGGAACGACACTGCCGCCCTTGATGATGGTGGTAGGCTGACCGCCTGCATCGATGCAGTCGGGATCAGCGTCTGCCCACTTGGGAGTGGGGCCACAGCCAACTATACCAATCTCGGCTTCCAGCCAGAGATCAACGCCTTCGGGCAGGTAGTTCACGCACATAGTCGGAACACCAATGCCGAGGTTAACAAGATCGCCGTCCTTAAAGAACTTAGCGGTACGAGATGCTATAAGCGCACGTCCAGTCAGTGCCATATTACTTTCCTCCTTCTGCTGCTTTTGCTTCAGCTTTTGCCTTAGCCCGCTGCCACATCGGGCAGAAAGGCTTCTTCTCGCCCTTGCGGACGTATACCATATCAACAACGGGAGCCGGTACGGCGATATCATCGGGGTCGATCTCGCCGATCTCAACAAGCTCCTCGACTTCTACGATAACGGTGTCGGCTGCAAACGCCATGGTGTTGCTGATAGCGCCGCTGGTCTTGTTGAAGTAGATGTTGCCGGCCTTATCGGCCTTGGTTGCCTTGATCAGAGCTACATCGCCGCGGATAGGCATCTCAAGCAGATAATCCTTGCCGTTCAGGTTCAGAACCTGCTTGCCCTCAGCAACCTGAGTGCCAACGCCGGTCGGGGTCAGGCATCCGCCGAGGCCGTAGCCGCCGCAGCGGATTCTCTCGGTGAAGGTGCCCTGGGGGATGAACTCAACAGCCAGCTCGCCTGCGACATACTGATCCTTCGCAACGGGGTTCAGGCCGATATGTGTGGTGAGAAGGCTCTTTACCTGATGGTTGACGATCATTCTGCCAACGCCCTGATCCGGCATACCACCGGAGACGGCAACAGCAGTGACGTCCTTGATGTTCTTCTCGATAAGGCCGGTGATTATCTCCTCTGCGGAGATTTCGCCGTGCCAGTCGCCGAACAGAATGGTCTGTCCGTCATGGAATTTGCTCAGCACTTCTTCAAGTGTAAAAACTTTGTTTTTCAAGTTTGAGTACCACCTTTCGTAAATTTATGCTTATTACGCCGCTTGAGCGTTTTTGTCCCGGATAAGGGGTTTCATTACCGGCAAAACAGTGCGTCCGAATGCTTCGTTGAGCTGAGTTGCCGCGGTGCAGTAGATGCCGAGAGAGCCGGCGAGGAACAGGCAGATCGCAACGATGGGCTTTACTATGGGAGCAGCCGCGCCGAGTACGCCGAAGTCGTTGAGAACAACGCCGATCAGAGCGATGTCGGTGAAGATGATCGCCAGAGAGAAGGTGCCGTTTGCCGTCTTGAAGTAGCCGGGGCTCCACATGATCAGAGCGATGGTGCAGGCCAGCCAGCCGAAGCCTTCGACAACGGTGCTGTACGGGGTCATCCATACATACAGGCAAAGGTACTTTGCCATGCTGCTTATTGCGCCGGTCAGCATAAAGAAGCCCTGGAAGAACAGGAATACGTTACCGCCGAGGAGCTGACCGTGATCAAGCTCTCTGCCGCAGACTATTATCTGTACAACGAAGCCGCCTAAGAGCCAGCAGCCAAGAAGGAAAAGTCCTTCGCCGGTCACGAGGCCGGAAAAAACGCCGGTAAAGGTGTAGCATGCTACCGCGAATGCCACAAGACCGCCGGGTGCGGGGGAAGCGCTATGATGTTCCATATTTGTCTCCTCCTGATTTAATATCTTTTTTTCTCCTCAGGGGGCACATTCAAGCCCCCTGCTTATGTTCTAATTTAGCTTATTGCTAAACTTATTTGCCCTCGAAAACTGCCTTGCGCTTCTCGATGAATGCCTTGCAGCCTTCCTGGAAGTCCATGGATGCCGCGCACTCACGCTGAGTGGGGATCTCGGTGTTGGCAAGCCAATCCTTGTAATCGGCGTAGCAGGTATCGTAAATCTGCTTCTTGATGTTCTTGTAGGAGAGCAGCGGGCCTGCTGCGAGCTTGCGGGCAAACTTCATGGTGACCTCGTCAAGCTCTTCCTTGGTGCAGACCTTGTATGCAAGGCCAAGCTCCTTGGCTTCCTCTGCGCCCATGGGACGGCCGGTAGCCGCAAGCTCCATTGCGCGGGTAGCGCCGATGCTCTTGCCGAGCAGGTAGGTTGCGCCGGTATCGGGAACGAGGCCGAGGTTTACGAATGCGAGGATGAACTTCGCGTTGTCCGCGCAGATCATGAAGTCGCCGCCGAGTGCGAGGCTGACGCCTGCGCCTGCTGCTGCGCCGCAAACGGAAGTGACGACCATCTTGCTCATCTTCTTCAGGCCGTCAGCAACGACGCCGACCTTGCCGATCAGGCCGTCCATGTTGACCTCGCCGCCTGCCTGGATGAGCTGGTAGAAGTAGCCGATATCGCCGCCGGCGGAGAATGCTCTGTCAGCGCCCTTGAGCACTACGACCTTGACTGCGGGATCCTTCTCGGCCGCGTCAACGACGTACATAAGCTCGTCTGCCATCTGCTCGTCGATTGCGTTCAGATTCTTCAGATAGTTCATCTGAATGACTGCGATACCGTCCTCAACGGTATAGATAAGTTTCTTGAGTTCCATGATTTTACCTCCTGATAAATTTGTTTCGTATTTTTGGCCTTATTCCTAAGGTCAGTTGCCTTTATTAAAGTCCCTTTCTGCGGCGTATCTCCGCGATGACGGCGGGGATCAGCTTTGAGTAATCTGCCACCGCACCGTAGTGGGACACGTCCCATATGGGCGCTTCACGGAAGTTATTGATGCTCATGATGCACTTGGCGTTCTGCATACCCGCTAAATATTGCACCGAGCCTGAGACCGCGATGTTGAGAATGAAATCGGGCTTTACCGTTGTGCCGGACTGACCGATCTGCTTCTCATGCGGGAGCCAGCCGTTATCCACCAGCGGACGGGAGCTTGCAAGCTCGCCGCCGAGCAGCTCCGCCAGCTCGCGAAGCTGGGCCAGATCCTCCTCGCTCTTTATACCTCTGCCGCCGGATACCAGCACGCTGCAATCGGCAATGGGCTTGCCCTCAAACACGCGCTTTTCGGTGCCTATAACGGTGTAGCAATCGTCTGCCTCAACCTCCGGCTTCTCGACTATGAGCTCGCCCTTTGCGCCGGCAATGGGGGCTATGGGGGAGAACACCTTCGGGTGAACCGTCACCATCTGGGGACGCTTCTCCATGATGCAGATGTGGGAGAGGATGTTGCCGCCGAAGTTCGGGGTGGTCTGAACGAACACGCCGTCCTCGTCGATGTCGAGGTCAATAGCGTCAGCCGTAAGGCCGGTGCGCAGATCGCACATCACGCGCGGGGCAAGATCTCTGCCCTGGGGGCTTGCCGGGAAGAGGAATATCGAGGGGAGATATTTTTCGCTGAGCTCTTTAAGTACCTTCGCGTAAGGTCTGGCGCTGTAAACCGCTAAGTTTGCGTTCTCGGCCGCGATGACCTTCTCCGCGCCGTAGGAAAAGAGCGTATCGGCAAGGGCTGCGACGTTATCGCCGAGCACCACAGCCGTGATCTCGTCCTTACCGCCGAGCTTGGCCTTGAGGTCTATTGATTTTGCGAGCAGCTCAAAGGTCGTGGGCGAGATAACGCCCGCTTCCTGCTCGGCAAATACCCAGATGCCGCTGTAATCTTCTTTTGTCATAGCTGCGCGCCTCCTTAAATGAGCTTTTCCGCTTCCAGCGCATCAACGATGGCGCGGGCAAGAGCTTCGGTGTCGCCCTCGAAGAACCTGGTGTCGGTATTGCGCTTGGGCGGCTCAAAGATCTTTTTGTTGGACGAGGGGGAACCGGGGATGCCTATCATAGACGGATCGCAGCCGAGCTCCTCCGCGTTCCAGACGGCGCGGGGCTTTTTGAGCGCTTTCATGATGTTCATCGGAGTGGGGTATCTGGGGCTGTTTATCTCCGCGCATACGGTGATAAGGGCGGGGAGCTTGACCTTGACGGTCTCGTACCTATCCGGCAGCATGCGCCGGCAGACGGCCCAGCCGTCTTCTATCTCAACCTTGTCCACCAGCGTGACGTGGGGGATGCCGAGGAAGGCCGCAATGATGGGGCCTGTCTGGGCAGTCTCCGCGTCGGTCGCGTGGCGGCCGCAGATGATGAGGTCATAGTCGCCTATCTTTTCGGCAGCCTTGGCAAGGGGATAGCCGGTTGCGAGGGTATCGGCGCCGCCGAGGGCTCTGTCGCTGATCAGTACAGATTCATCGCATCCCATGGCGAGCGACTTCTTCAGAACATCGTCTGCCTGAGGAGGTCCCATGCTTATGGCGATCACGCTGCCGCCGTACTTTTCCTTTAATTGCAGCGCGGTCTCGACGCCGTTTGCGTCGAACGGATTGATGACGCTCTGCACACCTTCGCGCATAATGTTGCCGGTCTTGGGATCGAGCTTGACGTCATCGGTATCCGGTACCTGCTTCACAAATACCAATGTTTTCATGTACTTTATCTCCGGATGTTTGTAGTTTTTTCGGATTACTTCTGTGCGAGCACGTTGCCGCTGACTATCATGCGGAGGATCTCGGTGCTGCCTTCCATGACGGTCCATACGCGTGCGTCGCGGAGCAGACGCTCAATGTCGTACTCCTTGCTCATGCCGTTGCCGCCGAACACTGCCTGAGCCTGGATGCAGATCTGGGTTGCTCTCTCGGTTGCGAACAGCTTTGCTGCTGCTGCGTCGAGGGTGCAGCGGCCGCCTGCGTCCTTGGTGGTAGCGGCGTCGAATGCCAGAAGCTCCATGGCCTTGATCTCGGCGTACATATCCGCAAAGCGGAATGCAACACCCTGGAATGCCTTGATGGGCTTGCCGAATGCCTTACGCTCGTTGGCGTAATCCTTTGCCAGATTCATTGCGTGCTCTGCTATGCCTGCGCAAACTGCTGCGGCGCTGATACGGCCGATATCCAGAGTCTGCATTGCCATCACGAAGCCCTTGCCGCGAGTGCCGAGCAGAGCGTCCTTGGGGAGCCTTATGTTGTTGAATGCCAGCTCGCAGGTAGCGGAACCGCGAACGCCCATCTTCTCCTCGAACTTGCCGACTGCAAGACCCTCGGTGTCCTTGGGCATGATGAATGCAGAGATGCCCTTTGTGCCGAGCTCGGGCTCGGTCAGAGCAAGAATTACATAGTAGTCAGCAACGCCGGAGTTTGTTATCCATGCCTTGCCGCCGTTGAGGACCCAGCCGTCCTCGGTCTCCTCCGCGATGGACTTGATGCCCGCAGCGTCAGAGCCTGCGCTTGCCTCGGTCAGGCCGAATGCGAAGATCTTGCCTGCGACTGCCAGAGGCATGTACTTCTGGCGCTGTTCCTCGGTGCCGTTTTCAAGAATGAGGTTGGAGGCCAGCCAGTGGCCGCCGACGAAGGTAGCTATGCTTGCGCTGCCCTTTGCAAACTCGTTTGCGATAATGGTGGTATCGACTATGCCGCCGCCACCGCCGCCGTACTGCTCGGGGATGTTTGCTCCCATGAAGCCGGCCTCGGTGATCTTCTTGCACAGATCCCAGTCAAAGCCGTTCTCGTCCATCCATTTGTCTCTGGGTGCGATCTCGTTCCTGGTGAACTCACGAGCCATGTCCCGGAGCATTTTCTGTTCTTCGGTAAGCTGAATAAGCATGATTTACTCCTCCTGAATTTAATTATTGTTTTTTATAACAGTTTTTCTGCTGTTCGACAAACTGTTATATTATCCAACACAGTTATGTTTGGTAAATCGAGGGTAACACAAGTGTCAAATTTGTGTCATTCGTATTTCCACTAAAACTGTACCATTCAATGTCCCATATGTCAATCGTTTAACTTTCTTTTTTGTCAGTTTCGTGACTTTGTACAATTTTGGGCTTCTGTTCAAGTTTTAACAATAACACAGAATGTGAAATTATTTGTTACCATTGACACAAGCGCGCCAATCTGTTATATTTGATAGGAGAAAACATTAAGAAAATGTGAACTGAAAGTGAACATGCTGTATGGCTGGTAAAAAAGAAGAGAGAATAATCAACTATATAAACTCCCTCCCGGCGGGGGAAAAGGTCTCCGTCCGCAACCTCGCAAAGGCGCTTTCCGTCAGCGAGGGAACGGCGTATAAGGCGATCAAAACAGCCGAGGAGCTGCATCTTGTTGAAACACGACCGAGGGTCGGCACGATAAAATTAGCACAGGACGTGCTTATTGATATGAAGCCTATAACCCTCGCCGAAGAGATCGGGCGCATGGGGCTTCTGGTGCTGGCGGGCGAGGAAAACGCAAACGTCCCCATCGGAAGAATAGTCCTCGGCGACGGCGGCTTCGAGCAGTTCAAGGCTACCATATCCGCCGCGGGTCCCAACGCCCTCGCCATATTGGGCGACAGGCCGGATCTGCTGTTTTTCGCCGCCTCAAAGGGCGTTAACATGATCCTGACGAGCAACACCCAGCCCGGAGAGACGCTGCTGAACACCGCCCGCGAGCACGGAAGCTGCGTGCTCTCCTCCGCGCAGGACGGCAGCACGATATTCAGCCTGCTTTGCTCGGACATCAGCGGCAATACACGTCCCGCCGCGACTGGTACAGCCGTGGCGTGGATGCGCGCTCCGGCGTATTTGTATTATAATGATATAGCGGCCGACTGGTACAGCACCTACAGGCCCGTGTTCTCGCTCAGCTCAAGCTGCGTCGTGGTCGACGACAATCTGAACATCTGCGGCACGGTGGATGCTGTAAGGCTTCTGGCCTCCGACCCCTCCGGCAAGATATCCAAGCTGTATTCGAGCGACACTCAGGGCGTATGCGTCGAGGAGGAGACGCCCATGCAGGAGATCGCCCGGATCATGATATCCAAGGAGACCTCTGTGGTGTATATAACCCGCGACGGCGAGCTTCGCGGCATGGTGACCGCAAACGACGTGCTGCGATATTATCAGCACAGCGATAAGGCCGATACCGAAGCCGAGGATATAGCCGCTTTTGAAACCATAAGCAACGATGAGAGCCGGTGCGTGTACACCGTGCGGCTCGGCAACGAGAGCACAAGCTCGTCCAGCCTCATGCTGAGTATACTGCACATGGCAACGCGCAAATACGTCGACGGCAGGTTCGGCAGCGGCTGCACCTTCGCCAGCGGCACCTTCTTCACGACCGTTGAGTCCCTCCCCGGCGACGTTATGGTCTCCTGCGAGTACATCAGAGCCGTGCCATCGGGCTTTGTGGTCGAAACCGAAATTTACGATGAATCCGCTGTCTATTCGCGCTGCGTGTTCGTAGTCGCTTTAGGCATGGAAGATAAGGACGGTCAACATGTATTATCTTAACGAACGTCAGCTTGCGCTGAAAAAAGAGCTGAGAAGCTTTGTCGATTCCGAGATCGCGCCGCTGGCCGCGAAGCTGGACGCCTCGGGCGTATACCCGGCGGAGCTTGTGCGCCGCATATGCGAAAAGGGCTACTGCGGCCTGCCCTTCCCACGCGAGATGGGCGGTATGGGCTACGGTGTGCTCGAGACTGCAATGTTCATGGAGGAGCTTTCCAGAGGGCTTGCCTCGCTGGGCTTTGTGTTCTGCGCCCACATCCTCCCCTGCTGCTACACCGTCCGCGATTTCGTAAGCGAAAGCCAGCGCAGGGAATGGCTCCTGCCCGCCATAAAGGGCGATAAGCTCCTGACCTTTGCGATAACCGAGGAGCGCGGCGGCTCGGACGCCTTCGCCGTCGATACCATCGCCCAGCGCAGGCCTGACGGCTGGCTGCTCAACGGCTCAAAGTGCTGGATAACAAACGCCGGCGTCGCCGACGGCTATGTAATAAACGCCCGCACGAGCGACAACAGCCGCCGCCGCAGCGTCAGCATGTTTTACGTTGACGCCGCGACCGAGGGGCTTGAGATAACGAAGCAGGAGAATATGATCGGCCTGAATAACTCCCCGACTGGCACGGTGACCTTCAAAGACTGCCTCCTGCCGCCGGACGCGCTCATCGGCGCGGAAAACGAGGGCTACAAGCTCGTAAAGGCCGCGCTCAACTGGGGCCGTTTAGGGCTTGCGGCGGTGTCGGTCGGCGTTGCGCAGTCGGCGTTTGAAAAGTCCGTTGAGTTTTCAAGCAGCCGCAATAACTACGACAGGGCGATCTCATCCTACCAGGGCGTCAGCTTCCCCATTGCAGAGATGTATACTAACATAACTATCGCGCGAAATATGCTCTATCACGTCGCCGACGCCGCAGGGTCGGGAATGAATGTCACGATGGATATGGCCGCGCTAAAGCTTTTCGCCTCGGAGATGTGCCAGAAGGTGTGCAGCAACGCAGCGCTTATCCACGGCAGTAAGGGCTTCGACAGTCATTCGGATGTCGAGCGCATGCTGCGCGATTCACAGCTGTTCACCGTCGCCGAGGGCACGTCGCAGATATGCAAGGTCGTAATCTCGAACGGCATATATAACGCCGACCCCCAGAAAATAAGCGAAAAATTCTGAGCGGCTGCTGCCGCGAAGCGATTCGGATTTGGGCTTAAAAGAATCGTTATTGCGGTATCCCGACCGGTGACACTGGAAACAATCGCTTCTGCACTCGCGTTCTTTTCCTTTCGTTGCAGCATTCTGTAATCGCTTTGCGTCAGCCCGGTTATGAACATTGTAGTATAACGACAAATGGAAGCAATCATTTGACTGCTTCCATTATTTTTTGTTTGCATTAATTAGGTTGATACCGTAGGGGCGAGCATTGCTCGTCCGCCCGCCGGCTGCCGCGAAGCGATTCGCGTTGAGAATGGTATTAGTCGTTGTTGCGTCAGCCCGACCGGTGATATTGGTAATATTCTTTTATGCACTAGCGCATCCAATCGTAGGGGCGAGCATTGCTCGTCCGTTTCTTAAATTGTGTAGCGCGGCAAAATAGATGCTGGTTGCCAAAAATAGCGTTCTCGTTAGCCTCTGGAAATTGACCGACACGCGGACGGCCAATGGCCGCCCCTACGATCAGCGCGCGACTTTAAAAAAACGGAGGCAACCATTTCGATTGCCTCCGAAATTTTTTGTACCGTTTTTAAGCTGTGGCGGCGCTGTCGCGCTTTGCCGTGACCATCTGATAAGCGGTGATGCCGCCGACGACGACAAGGCCGATGATGTCGGTCTCAAGGCCCGGGATTATGAGGGTCAGACCGCCTGCGATGAGCAGGATGCGGAAGATTATATTGATCTTCTTGCCGACGAAGCCGTTCAGACCGGCCGCGACGCCGTAGATGCCCAGCAGCGCCGTGACACAGATGATTACGACGTCAAGCACGCTCTCGACGTCAACGAACAGCAGCGAGGGTGAGTAGGCGAAGACGTAGGGCACTATGAAGGCCGCGATGGCGAGCTTCGTCGCGTTGATGCCCGTGCGCATGGGGTTCGACTTTGCGATAGCGCTGCCCGCGTATGCCGCGAGGGCGACAGGCGGCGTGATATCGGCCACGATGCCGAAGTAGAACACAAAGAAGTGCGCTGCGATGTCGGGGATGCCGAGCTTCATCAGGATGGGGGCGCAGGTGGCCGCCATGATGCAGTAGTTCGCGGTGGTGGGAACGCCCATGCCGAGGATGATGCAGCACAGCATCGTCAGGAACAGGCCGATGATGAGCGTGTTGCCCGAGAGCGCGACTATCGCGGTGATGAGCTTGGAGGCAAGGCCGGTGACGGTGATGCAGCCGGCGATGACGCCCGCCATTGCGCAGGCGGTGGCGACCGTGATGGTGCCCTTGCCGCCAGCTTCAAGCGCCTCGATAAAGCGTGCGGGAGTCAGGCGGCTGTCCTTGTTTATAAGGCCGACGACTATAGCGGCGATGATGGACAGAGCCGCTGCCTTCTGCATGGTGTAGACGTTCATCGCGACGAGCACGATCAGCAGCACGATGGGAACGAGAAGGTAAAGTTTTGAGAAAAGCTCCTTGCCGGGGACCATCTCGCTGCGGTCGATGCCCTTGAGCCCGAGCTTTTTCGCCTCGAGGTGGACGGCGATGAATATGCCAGCAAAGTACAGGAACGCGGGGAGGATAGCCTTTACGGCGACTTCGCTGTAGCTGACGGCGAGGTATTCCGCCATCAGGAAGGCCGCCGCGCCCATGATGGGCGGCATTATCTGGCCGCCGGTGGAGGACGCCGCCTCGACAGCGCCCGCAAATTCGGGCTTGTAGCCGGTTTTCTTCATCATGGGGATGGTTACGGAGCCGGTGGTAACGGTATTGCCGACAGAGGAGCCGGAGACCATGCCGCACAGCGCCGAGGATATGACCGCGACCTTTGCCGGACCGCCCGCGGAGGCTCCGGCGATCTTGTTCGCAAGGTCGATGAAGAACTTGGATATTCCGGTGCGCTCAAGGAACGCGCCGAAGACGATGAACACGACGATGAACTTCGCGCAGACGTTTATCGGGGTGCCGATGACGCCGCCCGTGCCGTAGAACAGGGTGTAGATAACTCGGCCGAGCACCGCCTGAAGCGGCATGCCCTTGGAGAGCATGCTCCAGAAGGTGTAAACCAGCAGAGCGCCCACAACACACAGAATGGGTATACCGACGCACCTGCGGCACAGCTCCATGAGGCTGAGAATGCCGATTATACCGACAACGATGAAAGCGGGCGTCATTTTCGATGCGCTCGTGAGCACGTCGATTATGGCGTCAAAGTTAAAGCCATAATAGAAAAAGCACGATGCGCCGGCGATCATGATTATCCAGTCGTACCAGGGGATATAGTTCGCTTTTACGTTGTTGTTCTTGCTTGCGGGGTAGTACAGGAAGCCCATTACAACGACACAGCCGAGGAAGATCATCAGCCTGACCTCAAGCGAGGCGGTGCTGAACAGCGTCGAGTAGATGCAGTAGAGCGAGAACAGCGCCATTATGTATTGGACGACCTTCTGCGGTACGCCGGTCCATATTCGGGTGTTGGACTCGCGGTCATATTTTTTCATGACCTCCTCGACGTCCTCAATGGAAACGGCGTCGCCCGAGTCGACAGAGTCGGGCATTGAAGCCGGGGCCGCAGCCGTGTCCTTTTTCTTAAACAGGGACATGCAAAACAATCCTTTCTTCTATATCTGGTATTTACCGCAGCGGCAGAAAAATTTCATGCCGTTCCGGTAAATGCCATCTGCGCAAATACAACGGAAACTACGACGCCGTGGCGCCGTAGTTTCCGATTGCCGGTTAAATCGAATTAATAATTATTTGGCTGCGACGGTGATATCCTTCTCGGCGAAGTACTTAACTGCGCCGGGGTGATAGGGAACGTCGGTGATGGAAGCCGCGAAGTCGAGGTCAAGCTCTGCCTTCTTGGCGTGGCCGATGGAGTCGATATCCTCAAAGATGGAGGACACGAAGTTGTAAACCGCTGCCTCGGATACGTCGTCACGGGCGATGACAACTGCTGCAACCGCAACGGTGGTCACGTCTTCGGGAGTGTTGTAAACGTCCTTGGCGATGGTGTACTCCTTGTAGTAAGGAGAGGTCTCGATGAGCTTGGCAACGTGATCAGCGTCGAGGGAGACGAGGTAAACCTGCTTGCCGGTGGAGAGGTCCTGAACAGCGGGAGTGGGAGCGCCTGCAACGACGAATGCTGCGTCGATCTTGCCGTCCTTCAGGCTGTCGGTGGAGTCGCCGAAGTTGAGGTACTCGGCCTTGATGTCGTCCTCAGTGAGGTCGTATGCGCCGAGAATGTCAAGTGCGTTGAAGTAAACGCCGGAGCCCTTTGCGCCGATGGAGACGGTCTTGCCCTTGAGGTCAGCGACGGTCTTGATGTCGGGGTTGAGGGTTACGATCTGGACCTGCTCGAGGTAGAGAGCGGCAACAACGGAGAAGGAGTCGACCTTGTCGGTGAAGAGCTTCTCGCCGTTATATGCGTAGCTCATAACGTCGGACTGTACGAAAGCGAGCTGAACAGCCGCGCCGTCGATATCCTCAACGTTAGCCTGGGAGCCGTTGCTGGTGACGGCGGTGACCTTGGTCGCGGTCTTTTCGGAGACCTGCTGTGAAAGCACGGTGCCGAATGCGTAGTATGTACCCTGCTCGCCGCCGGTTGCGAAGCTCAGATCGGCAGCGCCGTCATCCTTGACGTCGGGATCCTTGGCGTCGTCATTGTTGTTTCCGCAGGCGCACAGTGCAAATACCATTGCAAGCGCCAGAAGAATTGCTAAAAACCTTTTCATTTAATTTCCTCCTGTTTTGAATTTTCGATTTTGAATAATGTCATTCCGGAAAATTCACTTCGACTGCATTATACACCCCTCAAAGCGGCATTGCAAGCCCTAAAATGAAATTTTTAATTTTGTTTTTTGCAAATTTTTTTATGAACGAAAGTGATTGCCGCGAAAAACAGGGCTTTTTCGGGCGGGTTTTGCAATATACAGTCCGAAAATGCAAGTTTGCACTACATATAGATGCATTTTTAGCCCGCGTTAAGGCTGCAAATAATCTTTTTTGCAGCCTCCCGACCGGTTTTTCCTTTCGTTGCTACGCTTCATGTAGTCGCTTTTGCAGGTTCTCGACCGGTAGCAATGTCAGAGGTCTTTTTTGCACTCGCGCACTTTCTCACTGCCGTTGGAAAATTTCAAATAGTCGTTTCTGCGTCAGCACGATTATATTAATTGGCGATAAACGAACAAACGGACGAGCAATGCTCGCCCCTACGGGTGCATAGGTTGTTGAACATTGCTGCCTCTAATTGAACGCGCGAGTGCAATAACGATTAGCTAAATCTCACCGGTCGGGTTATGGTAAAAACGATTATTTGAAGCCTTAACGCGAATTGCTTCGCGGCAGCAGCCGCCACCTCATCCGTCGGCTAACGCCGCCACCTTCCCCTCAAGGGGAAGGCTTGAATGCACTAATTGAGTGCGCGAGTGCAATAATGACTACTACCAATCTCCCCGGTCGGGCACCGGCAAAAGAGATTACATGAAGCGTAGCAACGAAAGGAAATTAGTTATTTTCAACTATTTTACTGCATGATTCTTGGTGCTTTTCTATATGCGATTTGTTAAAACCCTCTTGCATATTTCCGGCGTTCATGCTATCATTGTTTTCATCTCAAAAACAAATGTTTTTATGACAAAGACAAAATTGTAAGGCGGTATAAAAATATGAAAATTGCACTTCTCGGCTGCGGCGTTGTCGGCGGCGGTGTTTTGGATATCTGCGACGCGAGGGAGGATATCGAGGTTAAGTATGTTCTCGTGCGCAGGGACAGGCCCGAGCTGGGCGCGCGTGCGGTGAAGGACATTTCTACTATTATAAATGATAAGGAAGTCGAGACCGTAGTTGAAGTAATGGGCGGGCTCAGCCCCGCTTATGAGTATGTGTGCGCGGCGATGAAGGCGGGCAAGAGCGTTGTCACCGCAAACAAGCACCTTGTCGCGCACTACTATAAGGAGCTGACGAGCCTTGCGCGCGAGTGCGGCGTGGCGCTGCGCTGCACGCCCGCTGTCGGCGGCGGCATACCGTGGCTGAAAAACCTTGAGCGCGTGCTGCGGCTGGATAAGGTCAAGAGCTTTTCCGGCATAATGAACGGCACGACAAATTTCATCCTCGACGCGATGCACTTTGACGGACGCGACTTTTCCGAGGTCCTGTCACAGGCTCAGAAGCTCGGCTATGCCGAGGCCGACCCCTCCGCCGATATCGACGGTCTGGACATCCAGCGCAAGTGCATCATCAGCGCGAACGTGGCTTTCGGCGTGTGCGTCGGGGAGGCGGACGTTCCCGTTTTCGGCATTCGCAGCATATGCTCTGCCGATATCGCGGCTGCCGAGCGCTTAGGCTGCGTGTGCAAGATGCTGGCCTTCGGCAAGGCGCTCGACGGCGGGATCTCGGTGTATGTCGAGCCGTGCTTTGTAAAGCATGGCGAGCTGGAAGCGGCGGTGTCAACAAACCGCAACGTCATCTCCTTCGAAACAGAGCTGACCGGCAAGGAGAGCTTCTACGGTCAGGGCGCGGGACGCTATCCCACCGCGTACAACGCCGTGGCCGACGTGCTCGACATCAAGTGCGGCGAAAAGAGCTTTTACACCGACAAAGTCGAGCCGGCAACGCCCGACAACAGCCTTGACGCGCACGCGTACTATGTGCGCTGTGCCGTCAATGACGAGTGGCTCAGCTCGGTGGCGGTGGAAAGGTGCTGCGAGGGCGTTGTGACCGAGCCTGTGACGGTTGCCAAGATGCACGAGTGGGCAAGCAAAATGAAGGAGGTCGAGCCTTCGCTGTTCATCGCGGGGCTTGTGTGATAAGATGCTGAAGGTTGCGAAATTCGGCGGCTCGTCCATGGCGGACGCCGGACAGTTTATGAAGGTAAAGGCCATCGTGGAGGCAGACCCCGCGCGGCGGGTGATAATAGTCTCCGCGGCGGGCAAGAGATTTAAAGACGACCACAAGCTGACGGATCTGCTCTACCTCTGCCACGCGCACAAAAAATACGGTGTGAGCTGCGACGGCGTGTTTGAGATGATCGCCGGACGCTACCGCGATATCTGCGCCGAGCTTGGGCTGAGTATTGACATCGAGAGCGAGCTGCGCGCCGTCAGAGCCGAGATCGACGAGGGCATGAGCAAGGATAAGCTCGTCTCGCGCGGCGAGTATTTCTCCGCGAGGCTGCTTGCCGATTACTTGGGCTATGATTTTCTCGACGCGGAGCTGTGGCTGAAATTCTCCTTTGACGGCACTATCGACAAGGAGCAGTCGTATGAAAACCTCGCCCGGCTTGCCGGAAACCGCCGGGTGGTCATCCCGGGCTTTTACGGCGCGATGCCCGACGGGAGCATAAAGGTGCTCACGCGCGGCGGCAGCGACGTCACGGGTGCACTGGCGGCGGCGGCGCTGGACGCGGATGTTTACGAGAACTGGACAGATGTTTCGGGCATACTTATGGCCGACCCGCGCATAGTCGATAACCCTGACACCATCGAGCGCATAACCTATAATGAGCTGCGCGAGCTCAGCTATATGGGCGCGCAGGTGCTGCACGAGGGCGCGGTGTTCCCGGTGCGCGAGAAGAATATTCCCCTGAACATACGCAACACAAACGATCCCGGCCATCCCGGCACGCTTATAATGGAGCGTTTCGAGGATGAGCTGAGGGGCGATCGCTTCATAACCGGCATCGCGGGCAGGAAGAATTTTTCCATCATCACCGTATCGAAAAACGGCATGAGCTCGGAGATGGGCTCGCTGCGGCGCATACTCGAGGCGTTTGAAAAGCACGACGTGTGCGTCGAGTATACGCCCTCGGGCATCGACAGTGTGTCGCTGGTCGTTTCCGCCGAAAAGACGAAAAGCCGCATTTATTCCATCGTCGGCGATATCCAGAAGGAGCTTCAGCCGGACAATATCCAGATAACAAACGATATCTCCGTCGTGGCCGCCGTCGGCCGCCGCATGGCGTTCCAGCCCGGCACGTCGGGCAGGATATTCGCAGCCCTCGGCCAGAACGGGATAAACATCCGCATGATATCCCAGGGGCCGGATGAGCTGAACATCATCGTCGGCGTAAATAACGATGATTTTGAGAACACCGTCCGCGTATTATATAACAGCTTTGTAAAGTGAGGTAGGAACAATGAAGAAATATAATGTAGGCATTTTGGGCGCAACGGGCGCCGTTGGTCAGGAAATGATGAAGATACTGGCCGAGAGGAATTTCCCGATTGAGGAGCTGCGCCTGCTGGCGAGCAAAAATTCCGCGGGCAGGGTTATTGACGGACATACGGTCGTCGAGGCATGCGCGGAGAATTTCAAGGGTCTGGACATAGTCCTCGGCGCTGCGGAGAATGATATAGCCGAGCGCTTTGCCGGGGATATAAAGGCCGCCGGAGCGGTGTTTGTGGATAACTCCAGCGCCTTCCGTCTCGATCCGGATGTGCCGCTCGTGGTACCCGAGATAAACCCCGAGGATGTAAAAAAGCACAAGGGCATAATCGCAAACCCCAACTGCACAACGATTATCTCCTGCACTGCCGTAAACGCGCTCAACAGCATATCGCCTATCGAGAGCATGGTCGTGTCCAGCTATCAGGCGGTGTCCGGCGCGGGCGCAAACGGCCCGAAGGAGCTGTTCGCGGAGGTTGAGGCGCTGTCGAAGGGCGAGAGTTATGCTCCGCGCGTGTTCCAGCATCAGATAGCATATAACGTCATCCCGCAGATAGGCGGCGAGCAGTTTGCAGGCTACACCTCGGAGGAGATGAAGCTGCAAAACGAGGGCAGAAAGATCATGCACCTGCCGGAGCTGAAGGTGAGCTGCACCTGCGTCAGAGTGCCCGTCGTGCGCAGTCACAGCGTGTCGATATGCCTGAAAACGAAGGAGAAGATATCGGTCGCAAAGGCGAAGGAAGTAATAGCCGCCGCATCCGGCTGCAAGCTGGTGGATGATCTTGCAAATCAGAGCTACCCCATGCCGCTGGATACCTCGAATCAGGATCTTGTTTTCGTCGGACGCATCCGCGACGACCTCACCGACGAGCGGGGTCTGAACGTCTGGTGCTGCGGCGATCAGGTGCGCAAAGGCGCCGCCCTCAACGCCATCCAGATAGCGGAGCTGCTTATTTAAATTCGTTGCAACATTTGACTATTCTCTATTGCGTCAGCCCGGTTATATACATTGGAGCAAAAGGAACAACGGAGGCAGTCATTTGATTGCCTCCGTTGTTCCTTTCGTTGCTGCACTTGGCGCAATCGCTTTTGCATCAGCTCGATTATAAGCGTTGGCGTATAACGACAATTTTCAATGTATACGGTCGGGCTATGGCAAAAACGATTATTTGAAGCCTTAATCCGAATCGCCCCTCCGGCGAGGAGCGGACGAGCGATGCTCGCCCCTACAATTAGCGCGCGAGTGCAAAAACGATAAATTCCAATGCTACCGGTCGGGCTGACGCAATAGCGCTTACTCGAAGCGTAAAAACGAATTGCTTTGCGGCAGCCGCCGCCGAATTAAAAAGAGTTTTTTGGTAAAACTAAGCGCGAGGTGTTTCTATGTATATAAGAAAAAAAACTTTCGTGCTTATAATAACCTACCTGTCGGCGGCGGTAATAGCGCTGGGCGCGTATGCTCTGGTGCACAACATGAGCGAGCTTGGCTACCGCAGCACCGCCGAGTACGGCTACTCCCATGCCTTTGACGAGGTCGTCAACGCAACCGCGAAGCTGAGCGATGCGCTGCACCGCGGCGCATACGCTACAGGATCTGCGATGTCGGCCTCGGTCTGCGCGGATATCTACGGCAACTGCCTTGCAGCCGAGATGACAATGAGCGCACTGCCGTTTGCCACGCAGGAGCTTGAGCAGACGTCGGCATTTGTGGGGATAGCGGGCGACTACGCAAGCGCCCTGCTGAAAACCTCCGCCGAAAGCGGCTTTGACGACGAGGCGAGGGCAAACCTCGCGAAGCTGTACAAGACCGCCGAAAAGCTCCACCGTGAGCTTCAGGAGCTGCACGACGACGTCGACAGCGGCGATGTGCTCATGGACGCGCCCGAGCGCCTGTTTCCTGAGGACGGCAGCTTTGTGAGCGCCGCCATGCTCGGCATGGAGTCGGACATGGACGAGCTGCCGGAGCTTGACTACGACGGCCTGTATACCAGAGCCGACCCCGTACCCTGCGACGAGCCCGTCCCGGAGGCTGAGGCGAGGCAGGCGGCAGCGGACTTTTTTGGGCTTGACCCGGAGCAGCTTGAAGTGGAATATTCCGCCGAATGCGGCACGAGATGCTTTTCCGCTGACGGCGGCGTGCATATCTGCGTTGACGGCTGGGGCAGGGTGCTGTCGCTCAGCTCCGAGCGCCCCGTCGCGGGCGATATTGACTCCGCCGAGCTTGAGCAACGGGCGCGGGATTTCCTTGAGGCGCGCGGCTTTGAGAATATGCATCTTGCCTCCTCCGAGCGCCGCAGCAGCGTGCTGACGATGGAGTTTCAGTGTACCGAGGGCGATATACGCTGCGAGGGCGACAGCGTCATGATATCCATGGCCGCCGACGACGGGCAGGTGTATGCCTATGACGCGTCAAAGCATCTCGGTAACCACGGCGAGCATCCCTCGGCGGAGAACGTGGTCGGCGAGGATACAGCGCGCAAGGCTCTGACAAGCGAGCTTGAAGTTAAGTCAAGCAGCCTTTGCTATGCCGAGACAGACGGCGGAGGTGAGCGACTGTGCTATGATTTTGAATGCACAGAACCCGACGGTCAGCCGCTCCATGTGTTCGTTGACGCGAAAACCGGCAGCCAGTTCAGAATAAAAATATGATTTTTTCTGCCGTTGCAACGCTTTATGTTGTCTCTATTTCCGGTGCCCGACCGGGCGGCTGCTACCGCTGAGCAATCCGCATTGGGAATGGCATTAGTCGTTGTTGCGTCAGCTCGACCGTGAGATTTTCAGTAATCGCTTTTGCACTCGCGCGTTTAATTAGAAATAGCAATGTACAACTGCGCTTTATCGGATACGTTCCGTAGAAGTGACAGCGTATAATCTACCACCGTCGAGCCTTGTAATTTTTGCGGGGGCCGACAGGTGCAGGTGTACATTGCTTCGCAGTACGTTCGCACTGGGGTTGTACCATGTTGAACCTTAGGGCGATTGCAGTGCGCTCAGCGGGTTTGCAAAGGGCAGCCGCCCTTGCTTGCGTTTCTTTTGTAACTTTTCTTTGGCAACACAAAGAAAAGTTTGAATAAAGGTCTGACAAACGGAAAGAGCATTGATCCGGAGGAAATCACTATCCGGCACAAAATAAAACCCGGGGATGCCGGATATATAACTTATATGCACGGTTGGATCTATAAGCAGGAATATAATTATTCAACGGCATTTGAAAGCTATGTCGCGCAGTCGTTTTATGAGTTCTTGCAGAATTATGATCCCGAGCTTGACAGATTGTGGATAGCCGAGCACAATGGGGAAATTATCGGCTGTGTCGGCATTGTAAATCACGGCGAGCGTGCCCAGCTTCGCTGGTTTTTGCTCCATCCTGACTATCGCGGTATTGGGCTTGGAAAGCGTCTGCTGAAAACCGCGCTTGATCATTGCCGTCAAAAGAAATATAAGTCTGTTTACCTTGACACGACAGATGACCTCGAAAAGGCGATTGCAATGTATGAAAAAGCGGGGTTTATTAAAGTCGCCGAGAAGGAAAATAATTCTTGGCGCGAGGATTTAACAGAGCTCGAGTTTGAAATGGAGCTTTAGAGCCGCGTGCTCTACAGCAGTGAAGACAAAAAATAACGGAGGCGATCGGAATGACTGCCTCCGTTTTTCCTTTCGTTGCCCCTCCGGCGAGGAGCGGACGAGCGATGCTCGCCCCTACATCTGTTGAATTAGTGCACACAAATACAATGGAGGCAACCAAATGATTGCCTCCTGATTTTTGTTCGTGTTAATTCAGTGCGCGAGTGCAAAAACGACAAATACCAATCTTGCCGGTCGAGCTGACGCAAAAGCGACTATTTGAAGCGTCGCAACGAAAGGGAAAAAGCGCGAGTGCAATGAAGATTATTTCCATTGTCACCGGTCGGGTTATGGCAAAAACGATTCTTTTAGGCCTTAACGCGAATTGACCCTGCGTCAGCAGATGGTGGTGCCGGGGTAGTAGTGCATGAGGATCTCGCGGTAGCTTGCGCCGGATTTCGCCATTTCGTTTGCGCCGTACTGGCTCATGCCGACGCCGTGGCCGTAGCCCTTGACGGTGAACACAAACTCGCCGCCTGAGTGGCTCAGCTCAAAATCCGTCGAGCGCAGCGAGAACAGCTTGCGCAGCTCGCTGCCTGAAAAGCTCACGCCGCCGATAACGATGCTGTCGACTCTGCCGGATGCGCTGCGTGTGACCTCACCCACCCAAGCGTCTGCGTCGCCTGTCATGTCGGCCTCGGGCTTGAGGTAGAGTATCGTGTCGCGGAAGTCGATATCCGCGCTCCTCACGCTGCTGACGAAGTTCGGAACGCTGTCGGCGGTCTCGGGCGAGTCGACGCTCACGAGATACGGCAGCTCGTTCCATATCGCGCCGCTGTCCTCGGTCGCGCCGTCGGAGGAGGAGTGGAAGGCCGCGAGCGCGGGCTGGCCGTCGTAGCTGAGATACTGCCCGTCGGTTTCCTCGACCGCGGCGGTTATTTTTTTTATGTACAGCTCGTAGTTCTCGCCCCAGCTCTCCCGGAGCTGCTCGGGGCCGAGATACGCCTGACAGCAGTCGGCGGAGGTGCAGATATCCGCGCCCTCGTGCTTGGGGCTTGCAAGGCCGCGCTGGAGGTAGCTTCTGGCGGCGACGGCCTGAGCCTTGAGCGCCTCCGGCTCGAATGATACGGGCATCTCTGCGGCGAGTACGCCCGTCAGGTAGTCGAAAACGCTTATCTCGCTCACCTGCTCTCCGTCGAATAGCTTTATGCTGCGGGTCTTGTCCCCGGGCAGCGGCTCGGCGGTGGTCTTGACCGGCTCGTCCGACGCTCCCGGCGTCGGCGCGTCGGCGTTATCGAGGGGCAATAGCCTCGGCAGCGCAAGTATTATAAGCGTCAGCGCAAGCGCTGCGGCAAGCATCCTTTTCATTTCTTTCCTTTCGTTGCGGCTGGTGCCGCCACCTCATCCGTCATCGTTCTGATTAAGTGCGCCATTCAACCAACACGCGGACGAGCGATGCTCGCCCCTACAATTGCCATTGAGGCAATTTGCGTTGAGATTGGCGGTAATCGTCATTGTGTCAGCCCGATTATAAGCAGTGGAGTGTAACTAAAATATCCATTCTTTACGGTCGGGCTGAGGAAGTATCGACAAGCTGAAGTTTTAATGCGAATCGCTCAGCGGCAGCCGCCGCTGCTTGTACTTGACGGAAAGGTCAAATGAGTATAAAATGAGCTGTGTTTTAATTCTATTCCGACTGGACTGATACTATGTCTCAAATAAGCAAAGCCGCAAAGGCTCCGCTCATATTGTCGTGCTATGTGTGCGCGTTCGGCGCGTTCGGCGCGTTCTTCCGCTGGCTTCAAATGCAGGCCGCGCGGGACGCGGAAACCGGGCTTATGAATCCCAGCATTCTGAACCTGCTCGTTCCGCTCACCATTATATGCGCAGCCGTTGTGTTCTACCTCCGCCTCAAGAAGCTGCTTGGCGAGGGCGTGGAGCTGCCGACCGAGTTTTACGCCGCCTTGCGCGGCAACTCGCTGCTCTGCCCGGCGTTCTCGTGGCTGCTGTGCGCCATAACGGTTGCCGGCGGCATCGTCACGATGATTAACGTTAGCCTTGATGCGCAGCGCGGGCTTTATACGGTCATCGCCGCGCTCGGTATGCTCTGCGGCTTAGGCTTCCCGCTTGTGTGCTCGGCTGCGCGCAAGCGCTATTCGCCGGGGCTGGTCAGCCTTATCATGAGCCTGCCAATACTCATGTACTGCCTCTGGCTCATCGCGTGCTACAGGGCAAATTCCAACAACCCCAACCTCTGGGTGTACGCGGTGGAGATAGTTACCGTGTGCGTCCTTATTATCGCGTTCTACTACGCCGCCGGCTTCCCGTTCGGCAGGGCAAAGCCCAACACGGCATCGTTTTTCTGCATGTTGGGTGCGTTCCTCGGCATAGTCACCCTTGCCGACGGCAGATACTTCGGACTTCAGCTCATCCTGATCGGCAGCGTGGGCATGCTGCTCATGGAAAACTGGATACTTATCCGGAACATGCGCGAAAAAACCGAGCCGGAACCCGAAGCGGAATCGCTGCCGGAGGCTGAGCCCGAAGCGGCGCAGGAGCCGGAACCCGAACCTGAGGCCGAGCCGACAGAACCCGTGCCGGAGCCGACGATCGAGGCTCCCGCGAGGAAAAAGGCTCCCGACGCGGCAGAACAGCGCGACGCCGAAGTCGACGAGATACTGAAGGAATACAAAAAACCGTAACGCAAGCAAGGCGCAGATAAAGGCACAAGTGCTTTTTCTGCGTCTTTTACTATAGCCGGGAAAATCCTCGAAAAACATATTGACAAACATCTATGTGATTCGTATAATATAGACATACGTCTATAGGAGGTGAATAGCTTGGAGACGGACGAAAGGAAAGCGGCTACTGTTTTCAAAGCGTTCTGCGACGAAAACCGCATTCGCATATTGAAGCTGCTGAGAAGCGGCGAAAAATGCGCCTGCAAGCTGTTGGAGGAAGTCGATGTGACGCAGCCTACGCTCTCTCATCATATGAAAATACTTTGCGACGCCGAAATTGTTGTCAGCCGCAAAGATGGAAAATGGACGCATTATTCCATTTCAGATGACGGTGTGAAGCGGGCAAAAGAATATTTAGAGCAGCTAACAACGCTTGCTGTCACATGCGAAGATAAGTCGTGCTGTGAAAAGTGATGGAGCTTATTAAATACTTTTCCACACGGCTTATAAAATCGGCAATATATCGATATATTTCAATTTGACTATATGAAAGGTGCGCTCATGGAAGCTATTAAGACCGGATGGGACTTCTTTCAAAACGAAGTCCTCGGTATGGGCTGGCTTAACAGGCTCATATCAGCAATACTGAACGCCTGCGGATTGAACACCGCGGGCAGAGTTGGCGGCAGCGTTCAATTTTTTGTTTATGATACCATAAAAATTATGGTGCTGCTCGGCGTGTTAATTTTGATTATCTCGTATATTCAAAGCTATTTCCCGCCGGAACGGACAAAAAAGATACTTGGTAGATTTCACGGTGTCGGTGCAAATATTATTGCCGCGCTGCTTGGCACGGTAACGCCGTTCTGCTCGTGCTCTTCAATTCCGCTGTTTATCGGCTTCACAAGCGCAGGTCTGCCGCTTGGCGTTACATTTTCCTTTTTGATTTCTTCGCCAATGGTCGACCTCGGCAGCCTTGTTTTGCTGATGAGTATTTTCGGTTGGAAGGTTGCTGTTTTGTATGTTGTCCTTGGCTTGGTGATTGCCGTTGTCGGAGGTACGGTGATTGAAAAGCTCCATCTGGAAAATCAGGTGGAAGAGTTTATCCGCAACGGTCATGCAATTGATGTTCCCCAAGAGGAACTGCGCTTCAAGGACAGAATGCAGTTTGCATGGGAACAGGTTGTCTCTACGGCCAAAAAAGTATTCCCCTATGTGCTGCTCGGTGTCGGCATCGGCGCATTTATTCACAACTGGATTCCGGAAGAGTTCATTGTGAAAACCCTTGGCGACAACAATCCCTTTGGTGTTATCATTGCCACCATTGCCGGTGTTCCCATGTATGCGGATATTTTCGGCACGATCCCGATCGCGGAGGCGCTGCTGGCAAAGGGTGCGCTGCTGGGCGTTGTGCTCTCTTTTATGATGGGTGTTACCACTCTGTCCCTGCCGTCTATGATTATGCTCCGCAAAGCGGTTAAACCGAAGCTGCTGGGCGCTTTTATTGCGATATGCACTGTAGGTATTATCGTTGTAGGCTATTTCTTCAACGCTGTACAATATTTAATTATTTAAGGAGACTATTAAAATGACATTATTCAATGTTGGAAAGAGAAAAGAAGAAATCGAAAACGCTTGCTGTCGCGAAGCAAAGGACGGAATTTGCTGTGTCAAGGTTCTGGGTTCCGGCTGCAAGAACTGCCACACACTGCTTGAAAACACCAAAAAAGCCGTCAGGACAATGGGACTCTCCATGGACGTGGAATATGTGACTGATATGCAGAAGATCATGGAATACGGCGTTATGAGTATGCCTGCTCTCGTAGTCAACGAAAGGGTCGTGGCTATGGGCAGGGTGCTTAAAGCCAATGAAATTGTCACTTTGCTGCAAAAAAGCATATAGCTGCCTGCCTACCCTCGGTTTTTTCATGAGGTTATTCCAATAATTCAAGTGATATTTTGTTGACAAATATATGAATGTGTATATATACTTAGTTGGGATATTGAGTAAAGCAGGGAGGCGTTTTATATGCGCGGGATGGAAACCGGTAAAACCAGGGTAAGACACGAAGTGTTCACCGAGATAGCCCGTTTAGCCTACGAGGGCTGCGACGGCAATGACTACGCAAGGAGAATCGAGGAGCTTCCGTATAAGATCTGTCCGGGCGACCCGGACGAGGTGGGCGCGTATAAAAGCAGCCTGCTGCTTGAGCGTGCCGTTGTCGGCGAAAGACTGCGCCTGACAATGGGACTGCCGATGCGCAAGCTCGGCGAGCACAACAACGTCTCGGACAATGTCGAGGAGAGCGTCGTCGCGGAAAAATACTATGATCCACCGCTTATAAACGTCATAAAATTCGCCTGCAACCGCTGCCCGGATAATATCGTCACCGTGACAAACGGCTGCCAGGGCTGCCTTGAGCACCCCTGCATCGAGATATGCCCGCGCGGCGCGATAAGCAAGGTCAACGGCAAGGCGCATATAGACCCATCTCTCTGCATCCGCTGCAACCAGTGCCAGAGCGCCTGCTCATTCAGCGCGATAATTCGCCAGGAGCGCCCCTGTCACAAGGCCTGCGGCATCGGCGCGATCGGCTCGGACGAGCTGGGCAGGGCGAAGATAGATTACGACAAGTGCACCTCCTGCGGGCAGTGCCTTGTAAACTGCCCCTTCGGCGCGATAAGCGACAAGAGCCAGATATTCCAGACCATCATGGCGATAAAGAGCGATACGCCGGTCTATGTCGTACTTGCCCCCTCCTTTGTCGGTCAGTTCGGCCCCGATGCGGTGCCCGAGAAGATGAAGGCGGCGTTCCGTCGCCTCGGCTTTGCCGACGTGTACGAGGCGGCGATAGGCGCGGACCTGTGCGTCATTGAGGAGGCGGCGGACTTCCTGGAGGAAGTGCCCTCAAAGCATAAATTCATGGTCACCTCGTGCTGCCCGTCGTGGAGCGACATGGTCAAGAAGTTCTTCCCCGAGATGTCGGAGAATATCTCCGTCGCCATGACCCCGATGGTGCTGACGGCGCGGTTTGTCAAGAAAAAGCACCCCGGCTGCAAGGTCGTTTTCGTCGGGCCGTGCGACGCGAAGAAGCTGGAAGCCAGCCGCAGAACCGTCCGCAGCGATGTCGATTTTGTGCTGACCTTTGAGGAGGTGCTCGGTATGCTCGCTGCAAAGGGCGTGGACAAGGAGTGCATACCCATGTCCGAGGCCGAGCCGCTCAACCAGTCCGGCACGGACGCGAGGATGTTCGCCGTGTCCGGCGGCGTTGCGCAGGCGGTCGTCAACGCGATAAAGTCCATTGACCCCAACCGCGAGGTGAAGGTCGCAAAGGCCACGGGCCTGAAGGAATGCCGCAAGCTGCTGATGATGGCGAAGGAGGGCAAGTACGACGGGTATCTGCTCGAGGGCATGGCCTGCCCCGGCGGCTGCGTTGCCGGCGCGGGAACGCTCCAGAATGTTGATAAATCGGCGCGTGCTGTATGCAAGTTCGCCGAGAGCGCGAACTATACCTGCGCCTACGACACCGAGTACAAGGAATATCTCCCGCTGATCGAAGAAAAAACCTTTTAGACCGCGTTGAGATTGGCAGTAGTTGCTTTTGCGTCAGCCCGATTATGAACGGCATGAACGCTCAGACCTTTGCTCCCAACGGCACCGCAAACCGCGGCATGGCAGCAACCGTCATGTTCAAAGCATATGACCTCATGGCATAAAATTTAAAAATCGCAAAAAGACAAGGCTCAATGAGCCTTGTCTTTTTTCATGTATCATGTAACGAGCGCGCCGAGGGTGAGGATGCCGAGATTATCCCGATATATTTCGTCAAACCGCGATATCGGCAGCGGATTTTGGCCGCGTCCGGCCTCAATGGTATAGCCCGGGCGGTTAAAATCCTGAATGAACCAGTCCTTGTACCCGGCAAAGCCCGACGCATACGGCGTATCCTCCACGGCGTAGCCGGACACGGCCGAGAATGTCTCGGCAATCGCGCGGGAGTTTGTCGGCTCATAATCGAGAAATTTCCAATATATAACTTCGCCCTGCGTGTGATACGCCAGAATTAAATTCGGCGAAAGGGACAAAGTAAAATCATACATCGCGCGGCTCTCGGGCGCGATAAGCGGCGCGGAGCCGACATAATCCGACGGCGCCGGGCTGACAAAGCCCTGCGCAAATTTATTTTCTTTCGCCTGCTCCCAGCCGGCCGGGTACTGCAAATTCAGATCAACGCCGCGTATATTCGCCTTCCAGCCCGAGGGAAACGGTATCGAGGGGTAGTTTCGCGCGATCGCGACGGCGTTGTTGTAATACTCGCCGCCTGTCAGCTCGCCGGTGACGAGGTCAACGCCGTCGGGGTTTACGCAGGGCGCTATGTAAATATTCGACCTTGCGAATATCTCCGCCGCGCTCTGACCGAAAATGTTGCCTCCGTAGGCATAGGCGCTTGCGAGCTGCTCGGCAAATTTCAGCAGCACGGGCGTGGTTATCCATTCGTTTGCATGGTGGCTCGCGTTATAGAACACGCGGTTGCCGCCGCTGCCTGCCGACATGAACCACAGCGTTCTGCCCATGACGCTTTTGCCGACCTCGCCCACCTTTATAAAAGGATAGCGCGCCGCAATGCCCCGCACGCAGTAGGACACGAGCGCGGAGGTGAAGCTAATATTCGTCGGCACGACGTCAAACGGCAGCGGCACCGTGACGCTGCTGCCCAATTGCAGGTTCTCCGCAACAAGATTCGGATTGGCAATGTTTATCGCCTCAAGGCTCGTTCCGTATTGCTGAGCCAGCAGAAACAGCGTATCGCCCCGGTGTATGCGGTGCACGGCGTAGCCGGTGTACCACGGCACGAGCGCTCTGTGCGTCGCGGGCCCGACGATGCCGTCGGCGACAAGGCCGTTATCGGACTGAAAGCGCAGCACTGCGTTGCGAGTCTGCATTCCGAAAACGCCGTCGAGCGCAAGCTCTCCGTAGCCTGCCCTGTTTAGCGCAAGCTGCAAAAGCTGAACCGAAGGACCCTCGCTTCCGTATTTTAAAATTTTCATTTTTTCGTCTCCTTATTCATCGCAATAATTGCCTGCGCCGATTTTCGCTGACGCAGCGTACTCAGGTAACGCAGAAAGAATTAGCCTGCTTTATTCTACGCGGGCACTCACATACTTTATGTGTGGATGATTGGAGGTGAAAGTTTGACAATTAAAAAAATCACGGGCTTTGTGGTCGCCGCGATACTATGCTTCACGATGAGCGCGGCGGCGCTGGCCCAAAGCCTTGTGCCCGGAGGCAAAGCGCTGGGCATAAGGATGACTACCGACGGTGTGATGGTAGCCGGAGTCTCGGAGGTCGAAACCGAAAACGGTGCAGTTTCCCCCGCGCTCGATGCGGGGATACTGAAAGGCGACATCATAACGAGGCTCGGCGGCACCGAGATCGACACCGCGGAGGACTTCAAGTCTGCTGTCAGCCAGCTAAGCGGGGAGAAGATCTCCGTGACGGTGGACCGGCAGGGCAAGACAAAGCAGTTTAACGTTCAGCCCGCCCTCGGCAGCGACGGCGGCTGGAAGCTCGGACTGTGGCTCAGAGACGGCGTTAACGGCGTCGGCACGCTTACTTTCTACGACCCCGAAAGCGGCGTATACGGCGCGCTGGGGCACAGCATAAGCGACGCTGACACCGGCGCTGTGCTCCCTCTCGGCGAGGGCAGCATATACGACGCCGAGATAGTGAGCATAGTTCCGGGGCAGGCCGGCTCCCCGGGCGAGCTTAACGGCGACACCGACGAGACCGCGTTCCTCGGCGATATCAAAATAAACTGCGGCTGCGGCATATTCGGCGCTGCGGACTTCGACGGCGAAGCCCTCGAAACGGGCGAGATAAAAACCGGCAAGGCGACGATCTACTGCACCCTCTCCGGCGACAGCGTGAGCGAATACGAGATCGAGATAAAAAAGGTATACGATTCCTCCGACTTCACGACCGTCATGCTGACCGTAACAGACCCTGAGCTTTTGGCTCAGACCGGCGGCATAGTCCAGGGTATGTCGGGAAGCCCGATAATACAGGAGGGTAAGCTCGTGGGCGCTGTAACCCATGTATTTGTAAACGACCCTACCTCGGGCTACGGCATAAGCATTCAGGACATGCTGAGCATGGCGGAGCAATGCGCATAGCAAACAGCAAAAAGCAGAGACGGGACATCCCGTCTCTGTTTTTACAATTCGCTGCAACGCTTTAAATAGTCGCTATTTCAGGTACCCGACCGGTGAGATTTCAGCTAATCGTTTTTTGCACTCGCGCATTCAATCAGTGCGCATAAAATTTTAGGAGGCAGCCGAAATGGTTGCCTCCGTTTTTCGTATATTGCCATTGTTCATAATCGAGTTGACGCAAAAACGATTATTTGAAGCGTAGCAACGAATCGCTCTGCGGCAGCAGCAGCCGGACGAGCGATGCTCGCCCCTACGGGTGCAGGTGATTAAGCGCGCGAGTGCAATAACGACAATTACCAATATTACCGGTCGAGAATCTGTAGTAGCGACTACATGAAGCATTGCAACGAATTGCCCCTCCGGCGAGGAGCGTAGCAACGATAGGAAAACCTCCGCCTGACGAAATGTCAGGCGGAGGTTTGCTACGCTGTGCTTATTTATTCGTCCGGGATGGCTTCATGGCGGAACAGCAGGGATATGCACCACAGGGCGGCAAGTCCGACGAGGGTATATATCACGCGGCTGACGGTCGCGGTCTGTCCGCCGCAGATCCATGCCACGATATCAAATCTGAACAGCCCGATGCTGCCCCAGTTAATGCCTCCGATTATTGTCAGGATAAGCGCAATGCGGTCAATAATCATGCTTATCAAACTCCTTTCCCGCATAGCTTGCCCAATCGCGCGAAAAATATTTATAAAAATTTTTCCATTCGACAAAACTTGTCATTTCTCGCTCTTTACAAGATGCGGCGAATGCGCTATCCTTTAATCACAGCTTATCCAATTGGTTTCGCGCAAGCGAGATCACGGCTCATATCTTTATCCCACAACCCTGTTTTTGCAGGCTGCTCACCGCAGCCTGCCCTTTTTATTTTTTAATTATTTTTCGATTATAAGCTCGATGCCCGCGCCGGTGCATATATCCCGAAGCTCCCCGGCAAGCTCTGCGTCCGCGTACACCGTTTTAAGCCCCGTCAGAGCGGACAGCTCCGACCAGTCGCTTATGCCTCGGCTACCGGTCAGACGCAGCTCTGTAAGCCCTGTGAAATCCGCTATGCCCGCTATCGAGTCAAGGCGGCAGTTTACGAGGCTCAGCTCCGTTATCGCGCGCTCGCGGTCAAAGCTTTTGAAAAACCTTCCGCGCAGATCGCAGTTGTCAAATTCGCAGATGCGCAGCGAGCTGTGGTCGAGCGCCTGCGCGACATCGCTCAGCGTGCAGCCGGACACTCTAATCTCGCGTATGCCCGACAGTGGCTTGAAGGCGTCGTAATTTGTGACCGAGCCGCCCGTCAGCACAGCCTCCGTGAGCTGCTGGCAGCGGTTTAGATCACCGAGATCGGTCACGCTGTTGCCCTCGGTATTCAGCCCGCGCAGCAGCGGCAGGTTGCCCACGCCCTCAAGCGAAGCGACGCGGTTGTTGCCGATGTTTAAGTACACGATACCGCAGGCGGGCATATCCACCAGAGAACTCAGCGGCTGATACCGCAGCCACAGCGTTTGAAGATCGGTAAAATACGCAAGATCGCCGAGCGTGCGCACAGTGCCCTGCGCGGCGGTATACTCCGCGCCCTGATGGTCCGTCACGGTGATGACTCCCCCGCTTTCGCTCACGCTCTCCGGCTCGTCGAGCCAGAAGCTGTCGCCGCAGATATACAGCTCCGTCAGTCCTTTTAGATCGCTGACGCGGATATCGCCCTGCTCTATGCCGGTGTATGCCCGCGCAGCGCGCTCGAACACCTCGTTTTCAAACTCCGCGACCGTGTCCGGGTCAAGCTCGCTTATCTCCGCCGTCGGAGTGAACACCCGCTCCAAAAATCCCGCGAAGTAGCCGACTATCAGCCCCGCGACGATAAGCCCCAAAACCGCAACGGCCGCCGTCCAGCCGATGATTTTGCGCTTTTTATCAGGCTTTTTATCAGGCTTCTTTTCAAGCTTCGGCTTCGGCTTTTTCGCGGGCGCGGGCTCGGTGGTCTCCGCGTCGGCGCGGCGGAAATTTTCGCTGCCGAGCAGCGGCGCTTCGTACAGCTTTTCGTAAAAATACTCCTCGCTCGGGAAGGTATATTTCATGAGCGCGAATATATTGCCTATCTGCATCTCCATGCCCGGCGACAGCTCCGTCTCCTCAAGGAAAACGTTTATGGTCTTTATCTTTTTCGTCAGGGCATAGTGCATCTCCCGACGGCAGTTATCGGACTTTATATAGGCGTTGGATATAAACGCGATGACAAGCTTCGCCTGCATAAGATGCGCGGCGATGCACTCCTGCCACTCGCTGCCGACCTCGATTCCCTCGTCGTACCAGACCTTGTAGCCACGGCGGTACAGATCCTCGACCACGGGCAGAACCTGATCGTCGTCGGCGTGCGCGTAGCTTATGAAAATATATGGTTCACTGCCCTCATAGGGCTTAAAATTATCTATCACATTCACGGCGGTCTATATCTCCTTGCTGGATTATTTCACATATAATGTACATTTTACACTATGGCGGCACAGATAACAAGTTCGCGGGAAAAAAATTCACAAAGCTGTTGACAAAATGTTTCGGCAGTGATATGATACGCTACAATCCGTGTCAAGCGGATAATCGCGAGGAAAGGAGAACCGACATGACCGCAAAGCGTAACAACGTTATGAGCGCTATGGAGATGTGCATGTGCCGCATGTGCATGTGCTTTGTCATGCCTTTTTCCAAAAAGTTCTCCGACGCTCGCTTGAGGGATAAGTAAAACGCTTCCTTCAAAATTAAAAAGCACGTTTACCGGAGAGCTTATAGCTTTCCGGTATTTTTTTGTGCAGAGGGGAGGCCCCGCGGTGGAAATATACAAGCTTAGAAAAATTTCATACCCGGTGCTGCTGAGTCTTAACCGAATGTGTAAGCATAAAAGAGCCTAACTCTTACCGCTTGGCAGATGCTAAAGTCTGCTGCTTCAAAGACACCTCATCCGGCTCGCCGCAAGCGGCGACCCACCTTCCCCTCAAGGGGAAGGCATGAAATTTAGTCCTTATTCTGCCGTTCTAATTGAACGCACGAGTGCAAAAATGACCATGCCAACTGTTACAACAGGAGAAAAAGAGCCTTCCCCTTGAGGGGAAGGTGTCGGCGCAAGCCGACGGATGAGGTGTTAAGCATAGGAAGACAGGTGTTCGACTCTATTATGCTTAACCGATAAATATCCGACAACGATCAAAACAAAAAATAATTTTTAAGGAGAATATATCATGAAGAAGATCACATCCATCATCCTCGCAGCGCTGCTTGCGCTCTCGCTCATCGGCCTTACCGCCTGCGGCGGCGACAACGGCGACACCATCAAGATCGCAGTCCCCAACGACACCACCAACGAAGCCCGCGCCCTGCTCCTGCTCCAGGATCTCGGCTATATCACCCTCGACGAGAACGCCGGCATCACCGCCACCATCAAGGACATCACCGACAACCCCTACGGCATCGAGTTCAGCGAGGTCGAAGCAGCTCAGCTTCCCAACGTACTCCCCGACGTCGATTACGCGATCATCAACTCCAACTACGCCATCTCCGCAAACATGAACCCCGTTAAAGACTCTCTCGCCATTGAAGGCTCCTCCTCCGCTTACGGCAACATCCTCGCCGTCAAGGAGGGCAACGAGAACAGCCCCAAGATCCTCGCGCTCAAAGCAGCTCTCGAGAGCAAGCAGGTCGCAGACTACATAGCAGACACCTACGACGGCGCCGTTGTCAGCACCGTTGAGAACCCGGGCGACGGCTTTGACGCCACCGTCGATTACGCTGCTCTGAGCGGCCAGACCATCACCGTCGCAGCCTCCCCCGCACCCCACGCGGAGATCCTCAAGATAGCAAAGGACATTCTTGCCGAGAAGAACATCACCCTCGACATCATCGAGTACACCGACTACGTCCAGCCCAACAACGTCGTTGAGAGCGGCGAGGTCGACGCAAACTACTTCCAGCACTTCCCCTACCTCGACGACTTCAACGCCGAGAACGGCACCCACATCGTCTCCGTCAGCACCATCCACGTTGAGCCTATGGGCCTTTACGGCGGCCAGCAGACCAGCCTTGACGCACTCAAGAAATAAATAATTTTCGGAACAGCCCGCAGGTGTCAGCACCACGGGCTGCTCCGGTCTGGAGCCATATATGATAGAGATTAAGCATTTATCCAAGACCTTCGCCGGAGCCGACGGCTCGGTCGAGGCGCTCAAGGACATAAACCTGACAATAAACGACGGCGATATATTCGGCATCATCGGCATGTCCGGCGCGGGCAAAAGCACCTTGGTGCGCTGCATAAACATGCTCGAGCGCCCGACCTCCGGAACGGTGCTCATTGACGGCGTGGACATCGGCGCTCTGCCTGCGGATAAGCTGCGCGAGCTTCGCCGCCGCACAACGATGATATTCCAGAGCTTCAACCTGCTCATGCAGCGCACCTGCCTTGCCAACATCTGCTTCCCGCTGGAGCTTGCGGGCGTTAAAAAGGCGGAGGCGAAAAAGCGCGCGCTGGAGCTTCTTGAGATAGTCGGACTTTCCGACAAGGCTAACGCCTACCCCGCGCAGCTCTCCGGCGGACAGCAGCAGCGCATCGCCATCGCGCGCGCTCTTGCAACCGACCCCGAGGTGCTGCTCTGCGACGAGGCCACCTCCGCCCTTGACCCCAAGACGACCCGCTCCATTCTTGAGCTCATAAAGCAGATAAACGAGCGCCTGGGCATAACCGTCATCATCATCACCCACCAGATGAACGTCATAGAGGATATTTGCAGCCGCGTTGCCATTCTCGAGCACGGCGTGGTCGTTGAGGAAGGCGACGTGTCCAAGGTGTTTTCCAATCCCGTATCCGACGCGGGCAAGAACATCGTCTCTCCCGAGGAGCGCGCGCTGCTCGAATCGGGGCTTACAGAGCGCGTTATCCGCCTTGTTTTCGACGGCACCGCCGCGGGCGAGCCTATAATCGCCAAGATGGCGGTCGATGAGGGCATTTCCGCGAATATTCTCTACGCCTCGACCCGCTTCATCGGCGATCAGGTCTTTGGCAGAATGCTGCTCGGCCTGCCGCGCGAGGGCGACGACGCCGACTGCGCCATTGAATACCTGCGCCGCCGAGGCGACGTTTTTGCAGAGGAGGTCGAGATAGATGTTTGATAACGCTTTTACCTCGGAGGCATTCTCCGAGGCCGTTGATATCCTTATAAACGATATGCCCTTTGCGCTGTGGGAGACTACCTACGTCACCGTGCTTGCAACGCTGTTTGCCGTCATCATAGGGCTTCCGCTCGGCGTGCTGCTCGTTGTGGGCGAAAAGGGTGGTATCCTGCCGCTGCCGAAGTGGCTGATGAGTACGCTGAACGTCATCATAAACCTGCTGCGCTCGATTCCGTTCCTTATCCTCATGATCATGGCCTTCCCGCTGGCACGACTCATCGTCGGCACGACGGTGGGCACAACGGCGTCGATAGTGCCGCTGGTCATCGCAGCTTTCCCCTTTGTGGCAAGGCTCGTTGAGAGCAGTCTCAGGGAGCTTAACCCCAACATCGTAGAGATGGCGCAGAGCATGGGCGCGTCGCCCTTCCAGATAATCGTCAAGGTCATGATCCCCGAGAGCGTGCCCTCGCTGATATCAAACTTCACCATCGCCATAACCACCGTCCTCGGCTACACCGCGATGAGCGGCATCATCGGCGGCGGCGGCTTGGGCAAGATCGCGATAAACTACGGCTACTACCGCTACAAGTATCTCGTGATGCTCTTTGCGGTCATCATACTCATCATCCTTGTCCAGGTTTTCCAGAGCATAGGCACCCGCGCCGCCACCCGCTGCGACAAAAGGATCAAGTAGTTTTAATCCGCGTTGAGATTGGCGGTAATCGTCATTGCGTCAGCCCGATTATGAACACTGGAGCATAACGAAAATATCTAAGCTCTAATTAAGTGCGCGAGTGCAAAAGAGATTATCGCCAATGTCACCGGTCGGGTTATGGCAGTAACGACTATTTGAAGCGTAGCAACGACAAGGGAAAAAGGGAACCCCATGCGTGGGTTCCCTACGCCGAAGCTTGCTTCGGCTACCCTCCCGCGCTTTATTAGGCTATGTTCGGGGGCACTGCCCCCCAACCCCCCGCCGCCTTTTGAAAAAGGCGGGCGAAAACTTTAATTGGCACTAATTCAGAACGCGAGTGCAGTAGCGATAATTGCCATTGTCACCGGTCGGGCTTACGCAAAAGAGAATATTTAAAATATAAAAACGGATCAAAAAAATGAGAAATTTCAATGATTCACCGCTGAAAATTTTTATATCTTACATAAAAGACGAAAAACGTCTTTTTTTAATTGACATGAGCTGTTCGGTGCTCGTCGCGGCCATCGACCTCGTGTTCCCCTATGTCTCGAAAAACAGCATGCAGACCTACCTGCCGCAGAGCATGTACAAGACGTTTTTCATCGTCATGGCGATACTCGCGGCGGCGTATGTGCTCAAATCGGTGCTGTACTACGTCATAACCGTCGTCGGCCACCGCATGGGCGTGCTCATCGAGGCAAGAATGCGCGAGGATCTGTTTCACCATGTGCAGACATTATCCTTCAATTTCTTCGACTCAAACCGCACGGGCACGCTCATGAGCCGCCTGACAAGCGACCTATTCGAGATAACCGAGCTTGCCCACCACGGGCCGGAGAACATACTCATCTGCACCCTTACCATCGTCGGCGCGACGGCGCTGATGTTCACCATCAACTGGCGGCTCGCGCTGGTGCTGGTCGTGATCTTCCCGCTGTGCCTGTGGTTTACGATGAAAAGCCGCGTCAAAATGCGCGACGCGAACATCGAGGTCAAGCGCAAGACCGGCGTCATCTTCTCCGCGCTCGAAAACGGCGTGTCTGGCATACGCACCGCCAAGGCCTTTGCCAACGAGGAGCTGGAGGAGCGCAAATTTAACGACGCAAACGAGCTCTACCGCGGCGCGAAAACCGATTACTATAAGACGATGGGTCTTTTCATGAGCGGCATGGAGTTCACAACCGGCATAATGCCCGTGGCCGTAATCGCCGCCGGCGGCTTCTTCGTCATGCAGGGGACGCTTGACTATATCGAGCTTATCACCTTCACGCTGTACGTCAGCACCTTCGTCACGCCCGTGCGCAAGTTAGCGCAGTTTGCCGAGATATACATGCAGGGCACGGCGGGCTACGAGCGCTTCCTCGAGCTGATGCGCACCGAGCCGGAGATCGTGGACGCGCCCGACGCCACGGAGCTTGAGAGCGTGCGCGGCGAGATCGAGTTTAGGGACGTTAATTTCAGCTACGACCGTGTGCAGGTGCTGCACGATATCGCTATCAGGGTCGAGCCGGGCAAATGCCTTGCGCTCATCGGCCCCTCCGGCGGCGGCAAAACCACCATGTGCCAGCTTCTCATGCGCTTTTACGAGCCCGACAGCGGCACGATAAGCGTTGACGGCCGCGATATTGCCGGCATAACGCAAAGCTCGCTGCGCCGGAACATCGGCATGATCCAGCAGGATGTGTACATGTTCGCGGGCACGATACGCGAGAACATCCGCTATGGCCGCCCCGACGCGACCGACGATGAGATAGTCGAGGCCGCGCGCCTTGCCGAGATCCACGACGAGATAATGCAGATGCCCGACGGCTACGACAGCTATATTGGCGAGCGCGGGGTCATGCTCTCCGGCGGCCAGAAGCAGCGGCTTTCGATAGCGCGCGTGTTCCTCAAAAACCCGCCCATACTCATATTGGACGAGGCCACCTCCGCCCTCGATACCGTTACAGAGCAGCGCATTCAGGCATCGCTCGACAGGCTCAGCCGTGGCCGCACGAGCATCATAATCGCCCACCGTCTATCCACCATCCGCAATGCCGACACGATTGCCGTCATCGAGCACGGCCGCATCGCCGAGCGCGGCAGCCACAGCGAGCTGTTGGCGAAAAATGGAATTTATACAGCACTCTATCAGGCGCAGAAAGGAACCGAAAATGAAAGATAAAACTCAGAAAAAATTAGTGTTTGCAGCGCTTTTCGCAGCTCTGGCTTGCGTTGCGACGATGGTCATAAAGATACCCACGCCCACCGGCGGGTACATCCACGCGGGCGACGCCGTGGTGCTGCTGTCGGCCTTCATTTTGGGGCCGTGGTGGGGCGCGGCGGCGGCCGGACTCGGCTCCTGCCTTGCCGATCTACTGTCGGGCTATGCGCTGTACGCGCCCGGCACGTTTGCCGTGAAGTTCCTCGTAGCTCTGGTTGCGGGTCTGCTGCTCGGCGGGAGGTTTATTAAGAACCAGTTTGCAAAATCGCTGGTCGCGGGCATTGTCGGCGAGGTCGTCATGGTACTGGGCTATCTCGCGTATGAGGCGTTTGTGCTCGGCTACGGCGCTGCCGCGCTCGGCGGCGTGCCGATGAATCTCATCCAGGGCGCGTTCGGCGTAGTTGCCGGTTCGGCACTGTATATCGCCCTGCTCAAAACAAAGTATTTTTCTTTTCGTTTTTAAGCTTCAAATAGTCGTTTTTTCCTCAGCCCGACCGGTGATAATGGAGCATAACGAAGATATCCAGTCTCTACGGTCGTGCTGGCAGAGTATCGACAAGCTGAAATTTGAATCCGGATCGCTTCGCGGCAGCCGCCGCCACTCGCGCAGTCAATCAGTATGCATAAAAATTTCGGAGGCAATCATTTTGGTTGCCTCCGTTTTTTTGTTTATTACTATTGTTTGTAATCGGGCTGACGCAATATCGATACCCGCCAATCTTAACGCGGGTTGCCCCAATGGCAATTGTAGGGGCGAGCATCGCTCGTCCGCTGGTAGGGCAATCGCCAATATTACCGGTCGTGTTAACGCAGTAGCGACTATTTGAGATGCAGCAACGAAAGGAAAAAAGCTTATCTCCCAATCGGAGATAAGCTTTTTATGCTTTATAGAATTACTCCATGCCGTTGAGCTTAACGGTCATTGCGGACTTCTTGTGAGCGGCGTTGTTCTTATGGATAAGACCCTTGCCTGCCGCCTTGTCAACTGCCTTGACTGCAACCTTGTAGCTTGCTGCTGCTTCGGCCTTGTCACCGCCGACAACTGCCGCGTCAAACTTCTTCATAACGGTCTTGAGAGCGGTCTTGTCAGCGCGGTTCTTTGCGCGGAGCTCCTTGGACTTGGCGTCTCTCTTCATTGCGGACTTAATGTTGGGCATTGCGTGCACCTCCTTGTAACTTAGTAACAAAAATCCTCACGGGATTTTCCGGCGAAAACCGCCGGTTTACGCCGGCTATCAGACTGAGCTGATGGTTACTGCCGTTGGGACTGAATAACGTAACGAAACGCGAGTAGACGCTCGCGGGTAATAATTTTACCATCACTCCATTGAAAAATCAAGCTTTTTCTTAAATTTTCACAGTTTTTTTCTCCGTATGTATTACTTGTGCCGCGCGGGGCAAAACTATACAATATATTGATGTGAGAAGGTGCAGTATGCAAAAATCCTATGTCAGAACAGACCTCGCGGCCGAGGCAAGCGCCCGGCTTGATACCCCGGTCGAGGGCGTTGAGTCCGAAGAACTCAGGCTCCACGGCTGCCGCGTGAGCAAGGTCGTCATTAACTCCCCCGCCGGCGCCGAGGCTATCGGCAAGCCCGAGGGCAAATACCTAACCATAGAAATGGAAGAATATGTTAATAGACGCGCCCTGAGCTTCTCGGACTGTGCGAACGCGCTGGCGGAGCTTCTACGCTCATTTGACGCGGTGTCGCGTGCGCAAAGCTTCATGATAGCCTGCCTCGGAAACCGTGCGGTCACGCCTGACGCTGTTGGCCCCGCGACCGCCGACAGCATCATCGTTACCCGCCACCTTAAATCCTCCATGCCGGAGCAGTTTGCCGGGTTTTCAAGCGTGGCTGTGTTCCGGAGCGGCGTTCTGGGCACGACGGGCGTCGAGAGCGCCCAGGCGGTGAGGTCTATATGCTCCTTAGTTCGTCCCGATTGCGTTATAGCGGTCGATGCGCTTGCCAGCGGCGAGGTCGGGCGGCTGTGCCGAAACATTCAGATTTGCGACACAGGCATAGCTCCGGGCAGCGGCGTCGGCAACGACAGAGCTGCGATAAACTCCGAATACCTCAGCTGCCCTGTGCTTGCGGTCGGATTGCCGACGGTGGTCGATGCCTCGTCGCTCACGGGCGACGATTCGGCAAAGGGACTTTTCGTCACGCCGAGGAATATCGACGAGCTGGTGAAATCACTCTCCAAGCTCATGGCCTACGGAATAAACCTTGCTGTTCACGATGGATTGACCATCGAAGATGTTGATATGCTAATAGAGTAGGAGCAAATGTTTCACGTGAAACATCGGCCTAAGAAAAAATTAAAATGTTTCACGTGAAACGTTGAAATACGCGTCCTACCTTGCTATAATAGGGGCAAGAGGTGAAACTATGTCCAAGATTATAGCTATTGCGAACCAAAAAGGCGGCGTGGGCAAAACCACGACCTGCGTGAACCTCTGCTGCGCGCTGAAGCTCAAGGGCAAGAAGGTGCTGCTTGTCGACTGCGACCCTCAGGGCAACTCGACCTCCGGCATGGGAGTTGACAAATACTCCGCGCCCGGTACATACGAGCTTCTCATAAAGGGCGCGGACACGCTCGACTGCGTGCGGCAGACCCCCTACGGCGACGTCATACCCGCCAACAAGGAGCTTTCGGGCGCCTCGGTGGAGCTTGTGCGGGCTGATAAGCGCGAGTTTGTCCTTAAAAACGCGCTGCAAATGGTATACAACGACTACGACTACATATTTATCGACTGCCCCCCGTCGCTGGAGCTGCTGACGCTTAACGCGCTCGTCGCTGCCGACAGGGTGATAATCCCCATGCAGTGCGAATATTACGCGCTTGAGGGAATCGCCGATCTGATGACGACAATCAAAATGTGCAATAAGCGACTCAACCCCGGCCTGCGCATACAGGGCATCGTTATGACGATGTACGACTCGCGCACAAACCTGACACAGCAGGTCGCGTTCGAGCTGAAGGAATACTTCGGCGCGAAGGTGTATGAGACGGTCATTCCACGCAGCGTCAGGCTGTCCGAGGCGCCCAGCCACGGCAAGCCCGGCGTCGCCTATGACAGGCTCGGCAAGGGCAGCCGTGCGTATATGCATCTCGCAGATGAATTTCTGCTGCGCGAAAAATATAGTAATAGGAGCTAAAAATGGCAAAGGATAATAAAAAAGGCCTCGGCAGGGGCCTCAGCGAGCTTTTCGGCGACGATATTCTGGACGATAACGCCGAGGGCGAGCTGCTCTACCTGCCCATATCGAAGGTTGAGCCGCGTGCTGAGCAGCCGCGAAGTCGCTTTGACGACGAGAGCTTGCAGGAGCTTGCTGATTCCATAGCGCAGTATGGCCTGATACAGCCGATAACCGTGCGCAGGCGCGACAGCGGCTATTATCAGATAATCGCGGGCGAGCGCCGCTGGCGCGCAAGCCGCATGGCGGGACTGATCGAAGTGCCGGTGCGCGTTATCGAAGCCGACGATCGCCGCGTCGCGGAGCTTGCGCTGGTTGAAAATCTCCAGCGCGAGGACTTAAACCCCATCGAGGAGGCGCTCGGCTACAAAAGTCTCATCGAGGAATACGGACTTACGCAGGAGGAGGCGTCAAAGAGCGTCGGACGCTCAAGACCCGCAATTGCCAACGCCATGCGCCTGCTGAGCCTGAGTAAGGCTGTCATTCCGCTCGTTGAGGAGGGAAAGCTCTCCGCCGGACACGCGCGGGCGCTGCTGCCGATAAGTGACGAGACCGAGCAGCTGAAGGCCGCGAACGCCATAGTCGATGGCGGCCTTTCCGTCCGCAAAGCCGAGCAGCTTGTATCAAAGACGCTCAAAAAGCTCAGCGAGCAGCCGCCTGAGCAGGACGAGGCTCAGCAGCTTGTGGTCGATTACATCGCTGAGACGGAGGATTACCTCGGCCGCAGCCTCGGCCGAAAGGTCGGAATAGAACAGAAGCGCAGGGGCGGAAAAATCGTTTTGGAATTTTATGACAGCGATGACCGCGAGGCGCTGATCGCAAATCTTGCCCGCATGGGTCGCACATGGGAAGAAATAATCAACTGATAGTATAGATTTTTAAATAAATATAACAAGGAGTAATCAAAATGCTTGATATAAAGTTTGTCCGCGAGAATGCGGAGGCAGTGAAGGAGAACATAAGAAAGAAGTTTCAGGAGGCGAAGCTCCCTCTGGTGGACGAGGTCGTGGAGCTTGATAAGCGCTATCGCGAGGCGCTGACGGAGGCAAACGAGCTGCGCGCGAGCAGAAACGCTCTGTCGAAAAAGGTCGGACAACTCATGGGTCAGGCGAAGAAGGATCCCTCGAAGCTTGCCGAGGCGGAGGAGGCCAAGGCTCAGGTCAAGGCAAACGCGGAGCGCCTTGCCGAGCTTGAGAAGGCCACCGAGACCATGGGCGAGCGCATAAAGACCATCATGATGACCATCCCGAACATGATAGATCCCTCCGTTCCGATTGGCCCCGACGATAGCTGCAATGTTGAGGTTCAGCGCTTCGGCGAGCCGAGCGTTCCCGATTTCGATATCCCCTACCACACGGAGATCATGGAGAGCTTCGACGGCATAGACATGGACGCGGCAGGGCGCGTATCCGGCAACGGATTTTACTACCTCATGGGCGATATCGCCCGCCTGCACTCGGCGGTGACGGCTTATGCGCGCGATTTCATGATAAACAAGGGCTTCACCTACTGCATTCCCCCGTTCATGATCCGCTCGAACGTCGTGACGGGCGTCATGAGCTTCGCGGAGATGGACGCGATGATGTACAAGATAGAGGGCGAGGATCTGTATCTTATCGGCACGTCCGAGCACTCGATGATAGGCAAATTCATCGACCAGATGATACCCGAAAGCAAGCTTCCGCAGACCCTGACGAGCTACAGCCCGTGCTTCCGCAAGGAGAAGGGCGCGCACGGCATCGAGGAGCGCGGGGTCTACCGCATCCACCAGTTTGAAAAGCAGGAGATGATAGTCGTCTGCAAGCCGGAGGAGAGCATGGACTGGTACGAAAAGATGTGGCGCTACTCTGTCGAGCTGTTCCGCAGCCTTGAGATACCGGTGCGCCAGCTTGAATGCTGCTCGGGCGACCTTGCAGACCTCAAGGTCAAGTCATGCGACATCGAGGCGTGGTCGCCGCGGCAGAAGAAGTATTTTGAAGTCTGCTCCTGCTCGAACCTCGGCGACGCTCAGGCGCGCAGACTGCGCATGCGCGTAAAGGGCGAGGACGGCAAGACCTACCTGCCCCACACGCTCAATAACACCGTCGTTGCGCCGCCGCGCATGCTCATCGCTTTTTTGGAGAACCATCTCCAGGCCGACGGCAGCGTGACCGTTCCCGAGGCGCTGCGTCCGTATATGGGCGGCACGGAGCTGCTGATACCGAAAAAGTAAATTTATAACATAGAGAAAGGCGGCGGAAAAATGAAGAAATTTATTTCCGAGTTCAAAGAGTTTATCATGCGCGGCAATGTCCTTGACATGGCGGTCGGCGTTATCATCGCGACTGCGTTCGGCAAGATCACGACGTCACTTGTAAACGATCTGTTCATGCCCTTCATAAGCTGGCTGTTCGGCACGCGCGATATGAGCGCGCTGAACCTGATAGCGCGGCCCGAGATCGTCGAGAACGGCGAGGTGGTGCAGGAGGCGATAGTCATCGGCTTCGGCAGCTTCCTTGCGGTAGTCATCGACTTTATACTTATCGCGTTTGTGGTGTTCCTGCTGCTGAAGTTCTTCAACAAGGCGCGGGACATGACGAAGAAGAAGGAGGAAGAGGCCAAGGAGGAAGCTCCCGCCGCCCCGACCACCGAAGAGCTGCTCAGCGAGATTTTGGCCGAACTGAAAAAGAGGCCGCCGGAAGAAAAATAATTGCCATTCCTAACGCGGACAAAAAAACAACGGAGGCAGTCGTTTGATTGCTTCCGTTGTTTTTGCGCGCGCTAAGGCAACAGTTGTAGGGGCGAGCATTGCTCGTCCGCGTGTTGGCTGATTGGCGCATGAAAATTAGAACACAAATTTTGAAAACAGTGTCTATTTTGCCGCGCTGCATGATTTGAGAAACGGACGGCCAATGGCCGCCCCTAC
>OLNX01000370.1_pt1 | contig 47506 bp, 52 predicted proteins | sample 1672611 | NCBI WGS metagenome assembly OLNX01 (sample SAMEA3136705, study PRJEB25190) | human gut metagenome | reverse complement strand
CTTCGACCGATTGATGGCGGAAACGGCTGAGACAAAATATCCGAATTGAAGCCACCTGCCAGTGAAAAGCCCTGTAACCATGCCGGTTACAGGGCTTTTCTTCTGCGCCAGAACGGGGATTTGACCATAATTTTGACCACAAACACGCCGGTGCTTACTGACCGCGCGGGCTGTCACTCCTCCACCAGCGGCGGCTCAAAGCTCTCAATAGCACTACGAAGCTTGGCGTGACGGATGACAAAATGTATGGCGGGTGATTTTTCCTTGGACACCATGGCCCACCGCCCCTCGTGCATGACGATCTGCAAATTGTGGAAGGTGCTGTCGGCGGTCAGTTCCAGGCGGCAGCGCAGGTGCACTGCCGCGAACTGTTCTGTCTGATCGATATGTTCCAGATACTCCTGATAGGTATACGGTATATCACGTTCATAGAACGATCCTGACAGGGGCAGGGACATCGGGTATCGTTCAAAGGCTTCCTCTGTCAGTCGGGGCAGAGCCAACACCATTTCATTGTCCCGCAGGATGGTTTCGGCCTGCTCCCGGCGGCTTTTGGCGTGGGCCAGGATACGCTCCTGATCCGGCGCAGGCACACCGTGTCTTTGCAGCACCGCCGTCAAAAACGCGGGGTCCGCGGTATACAGCGGCGGCGCCGATAGGACACACCGCCGTCGGCCGGGGGTGCGGCTGTCTGCCAACAGAAACGCGTTCAGCCGGGAAGCGCCGTCGGCACGGTATATCTCCATCAGCGGCTTGGCGTTCTCCAGCAGAGCGTCGGCCCGACGGCGGTAATAGGCCACCTCTGCGCGGTTGTTGGTCAGGTAATACCGCCCCTCGCTATGGTGGCCGGACACAGCCTCGCCGGTCAGCGCGGCGGTGCCGGATACCCGCAGGAAATGCAGGAACACACCGCCCTGGGGCGCTTTGAAGTAATACGGCTCGATCTGGCCGGTCATATACATGGGGATGAAGCTCTCCAATCCCAGCATCATCTCCGGCAGATTGCGGTCAATGTTGTGGATGATCTGCAGCCGCAGACCTTTTTTCAGCAGCAGCGCCATGCCGAACATCCACTTCTTGGGGAACTCCGGGTCCTGGGCCATCTCTGTCATGGGCATATCGCTGTACAAAAACACCGGCTCTGTGGAGCGCGACAGCACCGCCGCCTTCATAAAGTCCAGCTCGCTGTCCATCATCTGCCGCAAACCGGAGTAACTGCGGCTGGTGGGCAGCTGGAAGGGCGCCACAGGGACCTTCAGCTCGTCAAAATGGACGGAGCGTATGTACGCATTCAGATCGAACTCATCCAGCTTGGTCAGGAAGTGGGAGACGCTGTCCTCCCGGGGCGCATGGCTGCCCAGCAGCCAATCCTGCACCCGCCAGCAGTAGGCGGCGCGGTCGCTGAGATCTTCAGCGGCACAGCCCAGCAGCGCGGCGGCCACCTCCCGTTGGGCGGGGCCGTCCATCTCCCGGGAAACATAGGACGCCACGGCGGCGGCGAACTGCTCCGGCTCCGCCGGCTGACGCTCGCCCCGGCGGAAGCGGAAGATGGCGGACGGGTCGTAGTTGGAGCAGCAAGCGCCGCGAGCAGTAAACCAGCTATTCTCTCCGGGTCGATACCGACAGGGGTAAGCCGCAGAAGCGGCAAGCAAAAACGCCGCCCGAAAGGGCGGCGTTTTTGTCGACTTCGCACACGCGGAAAAACAAGCGTCATATCGGTGGAAATGCCTTAAGACCCGCGAACCGAGTCATACTTGGAATTGCCCAAAGCGCTGAGGTAGGCGTCGTAGGCCTCCTCTAACGAAGAAAACGCTTCTCCGTTTTTCAGAATCTGCTTATACTGGTTTTGCGAAGTAAGTGATTGGGAAACGGCGACATATTCGCTGCCGTTTTTCGTCCTCTTGCCGGTCGTGGTTTCGGAAACATAGTACTTCCCGTCCCCGGTCTGGACGATCACGGGAATTTCCTTTCCGGCCCCGACCTTATCCGTGTTCAGGGATGTCCAAAAGAGATATCGGTCTGCCTTTTTCCCGTCTATTCCGCTGCCGAGAAAAGCCCAGGTGCAGTCTGGCTGCTGCAAAAGACTGTTATCCAGCTTTTCGATCGACGCGGTAATGGTCGGAACATATTCCGAATCCGGACATCTGGAGTCAAACTCAAAGTTTGAATTCGTTTGCATTTTGCTCCAAAAATCCGTATTGTATAAAAGCTGGAAGAAATCCGTCTCCTTTGTATTAAACGGGTATTTCTGCCCGGACGGATCGGCCTTCCCATTCCAGGTAAAAATAATTCCGCGATCCGCACTATAGGAGACGACACAGGTCCCGTTGGGAGAAGCAACACCCTTCCAATTATCCGTATCTCCTTGGTCTTTGTAATGGACGATGCCGCCGATATTTACCGGATCGACCGACTGCCAGTCCGCCTGCTTCTGCTTCAGATCGACCGTGACCGTGGCCTCAAAATTTCCGAGCTGCGCCTCTGTGGAGACCTGTGCATACGCGGCGCGTACATTCGCAAGGTCTGTGGCCTCCCTGCTCTTTTCAAGCTGTGACGCAAATACCGGAATCGCGATCGCGATCAGTACGGCAATGAGCGCAATGACGATCAGCATTTCCATCAATGTAAATCCGCTGCGATTTCGTTTTCGTTTCATATGATCCCTGCTTTATCTTTGATAGGACAAACACATGGTGCACCCATCATGAATTGTTATTTTTAGAGTATAACACACCGCTGCCGAAAAATAAAGTAATCAAATGAAGCCAAAAAGGATTTCTGCGAAAACTCTGCTTTTTTCGATCCCACTTTTCAGCCGCACCGGTATTTTGCCATTGGAGAGCCACGTCTGTGCGATCATAGTCCCGATCCCAGGTAACAAACTGGATGCCGTGTTTACTATGCGTTCCCGCCAGTATCGTGCCATTGAAGTCGGCAAGGATGCGGTAGTCACCCTCCAGCCCGCTGGCTTCGGGCTGCGGAGCAGTTTCCATCGCAGTCATGTACTCCAGCGTTCGGGCGGCGATGTTCTCATCACGTGGCGCGACTCGCTACCGGCATCCCACGAATGGCAGAGCCATTCGCAGGAGCCCTGCCGGACCTCTTGATTTAACGCGCTGCGCGCAGGTCGAGGCAGCAAGTTCAAGCCTGCCCGCGGCATTCCAAAAAGAAAACACCATCCTGACGGATGGTGTTTCTTTTGTGACTGGGTGCAGATTTTGTTGTCCGCACCCCTACACATCGCGAGGAAGGGGGAGTGTGAGGGGGAAACCTTTGCGGGTTTCCCCACTCGCGTTCAATCACCCGCCCGCAGGCGACCACTTTTGCATAGCAAAAGTGCAGCTCCAAAAAAGAAGAGACACACGAATGTGTGTCTCTTCTTTTTTGTGATCGCCCACAGGTTTTGTTGTGCCTGCAATCAGCGGCTTCCAAGGGCATTTCCCTTGGAAGCCGCTGAATATCTCCTGCACCGGAGCGACACATTCCTGCAGTTCTTGAGGCATGGAGGTAAACCCTTCTACAATAATACGTCTTTGCACAGGCTACAAAAATACGTCCATCAGGCAATCCCACATGACGTGCCAATTTTCTCCGTAGTAGTCCAGAAACCAAAACGTCTTGCGGGTGCGCTGGTGTAATGTACCACAGTCCTTGCGGCCATCCTAACGAATCTCTTCTCACACAGCGCAGGTCCGCTCATTCATTACTTTCATCCTCACGCACTACTCGTACGATAAGCTGATGCCAAGTAATCTGCAAGACCATCTGTTACGATGAGATCGCCCTTAAAATTACGTCAAAATGTTCTTTTACATGTGCCGACTCTTCCCACGGGCAAGCCATAACCATATCCTGAAACAAACTTGTAGAGTGCCCCGGATTTGTTACAGCAATAGTTGATGCATATCTCGCTTTAAGAATCAGCCGCTCATGTGTTAAATAATTTGTCCCAATTTCTCCTCTGCTGCACAATTTGTCAATATAAGAATTAGCTTCGTCAACTACAACTGCTCCTTCCGCGTCCCGATCACTAATCGACTGCATCAGTACAGTTTCAATTGCACCCTTTTCAGAAAATGGAATAATAAGCGGGGTAATATTTACGGAAACTAATATCCCTTCGATTTCCCTGCGCCATACCGTTATTACCTTATTGGTCAGTGTCTCCTCGCTTGAAATCCATTGTTTCATTTGCGATAGAATCGTATTATCAGATTCACTATCCCTATCTCGCATAATTACAATGGAATTAATAGGGCCGAAGGGATATGTACCGATAATCTTATCCAATAGAACGGAAATTGTTTTTGAAAAAGAATCTTTGCCCCCCACACACCAAATTGCTACCGTATCTGCTCCATTCCTGAGAAAAATAACCTTCTGCCCAGAATCCAACGTCGGTATTGTATAATTCTTCCACGGAGAGTCGCACTTCTTCCATTCTCCGACCTTATATAGGTAATACCCGATAAACCAAAGATCATCCGGTCCCTCACAAAGTACCACAGATTTCATACACGTAACTCCATTTTAAAGCGTTCTCTGTCAGAGTACGCTTCTTCACCCGTTCGAATCTTTTTCCTTGTAGCATTATCCTTATAATCCTTACGCAAAGTAATAACGCGTAATACATCGTCTTCCAAATGTTTTTCATGGTTAATCTCCAAAATGGCATCAATTGCTTCTGCGCTATGAGTAGTAATAAATGCTTGAACATCCCATCTCATGCAGGCATCTAAAAACCCTCCAAAGACATCTTTGAATGCAGTAACATGAATAGCGTTATCTATCTCATCGACTAATATTACTCCATTCTTGCAGTACGCAATTGCAACTGTCAGCAAAACCGCCTTTTGCAGACCTGAGCCATATGCGAAGAGTGGCATGGAGCCAGAATGAGTATTATGCAAGTAGATATCTTCCCCAACAATACTGATATCGTCAATATTCTTATCAAAGGTCTGTAAAATCTGCAACACTTCTTGCTGTCCTTCTCGGACAATATAATTTGACAAAAATACAACGCAACTCCTATAGTAACTAATTGACGAAGGCAAATATAGCGAACTATAAATAGGGCGTTCTGTAGATGTATACTTTGCATCTTCTCCATTTACAATTTCTACACTTCTGTAATTCGCTTTCCCGCCATCAACCGATGTCTTAATTGCTATGGCAAGAGTTCCTTTTGTTGCGCCTGTTGAGTCAACAGCTTCTCCTATTGTTCCATCCGCTTCATAAATATAGTCTCGTGCTTTTGCATTAACACCAAGTTTGATATGATAATAGTCCTGCTGACCATCCATATCAGTTGTTTTTTGGAATATGCTCAATAAATAATTGACAATATTCCTTTTTTTTGACTCCGTACTGGCTTGTGCGCGCTGCAATGCAATACGTATCACTTGTCCCACGTCATCTGGGGCACCCAACAATTTTACTGCCTCAAGTACGCTTGTCTTTCCGCAGTTATTCGTTCCAACAAATACATTTACTTGAGAAAGATTATCAATCGTAAGATCATGTAACCCTCTAAAGTTGTCAATTTGCAGGCTATCTATCAACGAATTTTTGCCCAATTGGAAACACCTCTTTTCACAATGGAAACTAAGCATACACCCTATATGTTATGCCATAATGCTCATAAAGTCAAACTATTTTCACGCATAGCAACAACTTTCTCGCAGGACACGTTTTCCATTCGGTGTATTCGCGTCCGTTCAGGCTTCGTTACAAATCGGCTCATGTAGTATGACTATGTATACTTTATGTTTAAACACCGCTATCAGCTCAATTTCGTCCTATTCAGTGACAACTTCAGCAATAGCATCTTGAATTCTGGCGCAATCCATGAAGCAAACTCACAGGCGATCATCGGGTGAGCAAATGTGCCTCCGGATTTGCCCTGCTTAGAAACGATCCCGACCGCCTTTGTCTGCTCGATCCATAATTTTGGCGTTAATGTAAAAGAGGCGGTTTTCTTCTTTTCTAACAATTCTATATAGCCAGAGTCCCTATAATTCGGATTGTTCTCTTTCTCCCACAGGTTTAAGAAAGCCAATGTGTTCTCGCTTCGCAGCCACCGCTGTATCACATACCCCGGAGCCTCCTCGCTGTGCGCACGGGCGATCTCAGTCAGAGAAATATAGCTGTCATCCGGTATTTTGTCCTGCGGCACCGCTGATTTCCTTCGCTCCACGCGTTCTAATACCTCTCGCTTACTCATGCCATAGCCAGCAATATGGGGAGATTTATATTCATGCTCAGCGATACCGTTTTCCTTTGCTATCTTTGCTATAATTTGATCCCGTTCCTCGCATGTGATGACATCTTCCGTTACAAGGCTCTCCAATAAGTTGCCAATTCCTATTAAATCTACCAGTTTATCTGTCACACACCTCACCTCTTGAGGCTATTGTAGCATAACTTGCGCAAATGCAAAAGATAAATCAAATTAGGGTCATATCCGGCGAAACATAGCGTGTATCTTTCCTCGGTGAACCTTCCTGATCGTAGTCAATATTGCAGCGGGCGGACTTCTCAAATTGGGCATCCAGAAACTTCTCCCATCCGATGATGGCCACATATTTTCCATTAGAAAGAAGATGGTCAACCGATGCACGAGTCCATTTTGGTTTTCCAGTCGGAGAAGGTATTTGTTTTTCGTAGAGCATATCCACGATTTTTCCCAGACTTGCTCCCGCTATATAGAAATCAAAAATCATGGCGATAACATCAGCTTCATCCTTGTTGATTCTGAGCGCCCTGCTTCCGGTCAAAATAAAACCATATGGAATTCTCATGTTTTGTTCCTCCTAAAAACAAGGATTCCCATGTTACCATCTCATTCAGGAGATAAAACATGGGAATGTAGAATATTTTCTATGTCTGTTCTGCACAATTTGCGAGGTTGCCGCCCTGCACTCTTATGTCAAAAAAAGCAAAAGTTGCGTATAACTTATGTTATACGCAACTTTTGTCTAATTTGGAGCGGGCGACGAGGCTCGAACTCGCTACCTCGACCTTGGCAAGGTCGCGCTCTACCAGATGAGCTACGCCCGCAGGCGGCACCACTATTGCAGCGCCTATGGTGCCTCAGGCCGGGGTCGAACCGGCGACACGCGGATTTTCAGTCCGCTGCTCTACCAACTGAGCTACCGAGGCATATGGCGACCAAGAAGGGGCTCGAACCCTCGACCTCCAGCGTGACAGGCTGGCGTTCTAACCAACTGAACTACTTGGCCGTGTGGATGGTGGGAACAACTGGACTCGAACCAGTGACCCCCTGCTTGTAAGGCAGGTGCTCTGACCAGCTGAGCTATGCTCCCGTACCTGTCGTTCAAACGACAAGGCATATTATAACGTTCCCATCCGCATCTGTCAACAAAAATTTTTCAATTTTTGTCCTTTTCCTTACATATTTTTCAGCAGGCCCTTCAGGTCCTCCGCCGAGAAGTCGTACACCGCGTCACAGAACTGGCACGTCAGCTGGCAGCCGCCCTGTTCCGCCAGCATCTGCTCCAGCTCGTTCCGGCCCAGGGAGATCAGCGCCCGTTCCACCCGTTCCCGGCTGCAATAGCACTTGTAGGATACCGGGCACGTCTCCAGCACCTTCAGATCAAAGTCACTCATCACGTCCCGCAGCAGCTGCTCCGGGTCGTCGTTTTTGTCCAGCAGCGCCGAAACCGGCCCCGCGGCCATGATGCCACCCTCCACCTTGGTGATGACGTCCTCCCCCGCGCCGGGCATCAGCTGGATAAGATACCCGCCGGCGGCCTTGACGCTCTGGTCCCGGTCCACCAGTACGCCCAGGGCACAGGCGGTGGGGATCTGCTCCGACTCCACGAAATAGCCCGCCACGTCCTCGGCGATCTCGCCGCCCAGCAGATCGATGGTGCCCACATAGGGCTCCTTCATGTGCAGGTCCTTGATGACCGTCAATGTGCCCTCATGACCCACGGCCGCGCCCACGTCCAGCTTGCCGTCCGGCCGCAGAGGCAGGTCCACATGGGGGTTGGTCACGTAGCCCCGCACGTTGCCCTCGTTGTCGCTGACGGCCAGCACCGTGCCCAGCGGACCGCCGCCCTTGAATTGCAGCGTCAGGCTGGCGCCGTCGCTTTTCAGGGCGTTGCCCATCATGGACGCTGCTGCCAGCGTCCGGCCCAAGGCCGCCGTGGCCACAGGCAGCGTCTTGTGTATCTGCCGGGCGCGCTCCGTCAGGCCACGGCTGCAAATGGCCGCCGCCTGCACCATGCCGTCGGTGGAAATAGCTCTTACGATACGATCTGCCATAGATATAACCCTCTTTCGCCTCACACGCCCCGCCCAAAAGGGCGGGGCGCGGTCATTCCTTTTGATCCGCCCGAGTACCGGGCCGCTTTATTTGCGGACACAGCTGATGTAGACCCGTTGCTCATCCGCACGGGGCCGGCGCATACGCATATCGCCGTAGACCCGAACATCGCCAAAGCCCGCCGCTGCCAGCCAGGCGGTCAGTTCCTCCACAGAGTAGGCCCGCTGCCGGTGCACCTCCGCGCTGCGGCGCCATGCGCCGTCGCCGCGGCGGCGGAACAGGTCCATGTAGTAGGTACAAAGGCCCCTGTGGTACTCCGTCCGCCACACGCAGTAGGTATCCTCCGTCTCATCCAGGAATACCTGACCGTCCAACGCCGCCAGCTTAGCCGCGGTGTTCACGTCGAACACCAGCATCCCGCCGGGGGCCACAAACAGATGCAGCCGCCGGAATGTCCGCTGTACGTCCTTTGGGTCCGTCAGGTAGTTGAGACTGTCCAGACAGCACACCGCCGCGTCCACCGTACCGTACAGATCCAGCTTCGGCATGGACTGGTGCAGGAAGACAGGCGGCACACCAGACGTCTCCCCGCCCTTGCTCATAGCCGCCGCCAGCATATCCTCGCTGCCGTCCACGCCGATGACCTCGTAACCCCGCTGCGTCAGCAGCCAGCTCATGGTCCCGGTGCCGCAGGCCAGGTCCAGCACCAGCTTCACCGGGATACGGCTGCGGCACAGCAGATTCTCGATGAAATCCAGCCGCTTTCCATAGCCCACATCCTCGGTCAGCGCGTCATATGAACCGGCCAGCGCCTCGTAGCAGCTCATTTCTTCTCTTTCTCCTTCATCTTCTCCAGCACGCTCTCATACCCGCCGTTGCCGTAGATCAAGCTGCGGTTCACTCGGCTGATGGTAGCGCTGGATGCGCCGGTGCGTTCCAGAATGTCGTTGTAGATCATCCCGTCATTCAGCAGCGTGGCTACCTCATAGCGCTGCTCCATGCTCCGCAGCTCAGACACCGTGCACAGGTCCTGGAAGAAGTTATAGCACTCCTCCTCCGTCTCCAGCATCAGAATGGCCTTATACAGCCGGTCGTTCTTTTCTTTCTTTCCGATCTTGGACTTTGCGGTTCGAACCATGATCGTCTCTCCTTCTTTCTCCCTTTTTGGGTACTGATGCCAGTATAGCATTTTAGTCCGCGAAAGTAAACCACCTTATTAAAAATATTTTTGTCGACTAAAGCTGTAAAGCGTCACAGCAGCTACCCACCTCCGCCACCTTCAAAAACGCTTTGTATCGATGCATACTCAAATAACATTTCTGTATGTTCATATAATGAACATCAATTTTACTTATTTATATTTATAAGATAAGCATATAATGAGGTCACCAAAAAGTCCAGGAGATGGTAACGATAGGGAAAAACGAGTTTGCCCCCGGCGCGAAGGCCGCGCTGTACTCCGAGGCGGAGATCCATGTATAAACCACACATCACCATGCCTTTCTCTCCCCATAAAGACAGCGGCGGACGCTTCGCGTCCGCCGCTGCCTTTTTCACGTATTCATCCTTCCGTCTTGCCGTGCAGCTTCTTTTGCAGCCAGTCCTTGCCGTCCACATACCGGGACACGATGAAGGATACCACATAGTCGCCTGCGGCATTGACCATGGTGGCGGGAGGATCCACCAGATTGCCGATAGCCAGCGCGATGGGGTACGCGATGGCCAGCTGGTCCGGGAAGAAGATCGTGCAAACCACCAGTTCGCCGGTACCGCCTCCGCCAGGGATGCCACTCATGGCCACAGAGGAGAACACCGCCACGATGATAGCCAAAATAGCCTTATCCGTGGAGAAGTCCATCCCGAACACGCCGAACAGAAATGCCACCTTGATGATGGCGGACATGGCCGAGCCGTCCATGTGCATGGTAGCGCCCAAAGGCAGCACGATGTCCGTCACGTCCTTGCTGATACCGGACTCCTCCGCCACCTCCATATTGGTGGGAATGGTAGCCACGCTGGAGCAGGTACCGAAGGACACCGCCGCCGGGCGGAACAGCTTGGAGAACATGATCTTGGCGCCGCCTTTGCCGCCGCCGAACCGGGCATAGATGGGGAAGAAGATAAACATATAGGCAAAGCTCATCACATAGTAGATGATAAGCGTACGGCTGTAATCGCCGATGAGCGTCGGGCCATAGGTAGCCACCAGGCTGGCAAAGAAGCCGAAGAAGCCGATGGGCGCATAGTAGGTGACCAGCTTTACGGTCTTCATAATGCAGTTGGTGATATCCTCCAGGAACTGCGCCGTCTTGGTCTCGGGACCGCCATTCATCTGGACACCGAAGCCGAACAGCACCGCCGCCACGATCAGGGGCAGAATGGCCCGGCGGCTCAGCAGCTCCGCAAAGTCAGGCTTCGTAAAGAAATTGACGATCATATCGCCGAAGCCCAGTGCTTCGCCGACCTCGCCCTCCACAATGGTGTAATGTCCATCTACCAGCGGGAAGATGCGGCAGACGATATACATCAGCACACCGGCAATGGCGGCGGTGACGAGGAACGTGGCGATGGTCACGCCCATGATCTTACCGGCGCGCTTCACGCTCTTCATATTGGCGATGGCGGAGGCAATGGAGCAGAACACCATAGGCACCACCACGCAGAACATCATATTGATGAACAGCGTGCCCAAAAACTCGATCTTGCTGCCGAAACTGGGCGCAAACGCGCCAACCAGGCAGCCTGCCACGATGCCGGTAAGCATACACAGAATAAACCAGTAGTTCTTCAGAAATTTTTTCATAGTGACCTCCAACTCTCTCAAATGAAGTCTTACAGCCCCTATTATACGGGCATTTTTCGCAAAGTAAATCAGAATTCCTGCGTTGTTATTTGCAAATCCTGCTGTTTTCCTTTGGTGTCCGCCGAAGGCCCATGGCCAAACTGCTTTTTATAGGCCCGAGAAAAGGTAGAGTAATCCTGATACCCCGCCTGTGCCGCCGCCTCCGCCGGGGTGCAGCCCTGGCCCAACAGCTGCCGGGCCAGCAGCAGCCGTTTCTCTGTCAGGTATCCATGCACGGAATACCCCGTCTCCTGCCGGAACCGGCGCATCATGTGGTACTTGCTGATATAAAACCGCGCGGCCAATTCATCAATGGTCAGCGGGTCCGCCAGGTGCAGATTCAGGTATTGCAGCAGCGATATGACCTTGCTGTCGCCGCCGGCGGCGCCTACCCGGTGGCCACCCCGGACCACCCGGTTCACCTCCACCATCAGCTCCGTAAACTGCGCCTGCGCCAGCAGCGCTGCCCCGTAGCCGCCCTGCCGTACCGTCTCCGCCAATGCCTGGAACAGCGGCCGCACCCGGCTGCCGCCCTCGTCCCGGTATACATATTGAAATGTCTCCTGTGCCTGTCGGAAGCACTCGGACGGATCGCAGTCCCCCACCGTCAGTGCGCGCAGATAGTCCGGTGCGATATACAGGATCATCCTCTCATAGTAATCCCCCGTCTCCACCACCGGCCGGTGGATGCTCCCGCTGCCCACCAGCACGAAATCCCCCGGCGCCAGCTCATACCGTTCCCCCTCCACCGCGTAGCTGGCCTTTCCGGCCAGCAAAATGATGATCTTGTGGAACGTATGGTAGTGATATTCGATATATTCCCCCCGCCCGTCCGCCAGATGAAACAACCGAAACGGCTCCTTCAGGTATCCCCTCGCCTCATATTGCAGTGGTTCCATGCGCTCACCTCCGCATTTTTTGTCGTTATTATAGCACTTGCTATGCAAATATTGCAAGTTTCCTTTTCAATTATAACCATTCTGAAAATTTTGTTTCCATTTTGTAATTTTTGTGTAGCTTTTTTGATAGACTTGTGCTATGATACTTCATGTTAGATGTCGGGGGAGCCAATTCCCCGCCGACTGACGGTGTATGCCGGGAGCCTTACCCCGGCAGATCCTATGCGAACGGAAGGTAATATCCCATGCTTGGAAAACAGATCGCAGCGCTGAGCCTTTCCGGCCTGCTGCTTTTCTCTGGCGCTGTCACCGCCGCTAACGCGGACGAGGCCACGCCCATCGACACCACCGGCTACGCCGCCGCGGCCGAGGTCCTGGCGGACAACGGCGTGGCATCCAGCGCCGCTACCGCTATGCAGACCGGCAGCGGCCTGCGCCTGGCCCAGGCCTCCGGCCTGCTGGACGGCGGCGAGACGCCCACCCTCAATCAACTGGCCGCCCAGGCCCTGCTGCAGGAAACGGCTGCTCTGGAAAAGCAGAACTTTCTGGCAGAGTATGACGGCGTTCTGGTAGACTGCGGCTCCTATCTCTCCCTGCGCGCCGAGCCGGACACCTCTGCCGATCGCCTTCGCATCATCTTTGACGGCAAGGCGGCCCAGCTGCTGGACGTTACTGACGACGGCGAATGGTACAAGGTCACCTATGGTACCGACACCGGATACGTTCTGGCCGAGTACTGCCAGCCCGTGCACTACGCGGACTATGAGGGCACCGCCGCCACCAATACATTGCTGGAAGATGTCATTTCTCAGGCGTACACATATCTGGGCACCCCCTACCGCTACGGCGGCACCAGCTACAGCGGCATCGACTGCTCCGGCTTCACCATGAAGGTCTTTGGTGCTTTCGGCATCAGCCTTCCCCACGGCGCCACCAGCCAGTATTATATGTGCCGCGGTGTCACCACGGAGGAACGTGCCCCCGGTGACCTGGTGTTCTTTGCCACCGGCGGCAGCGGTATCGGCCACGTGGGCATCTATCTGGGCAACGGGCAGTTCATCCACGCCAGCACCTCCAGCGGTGTCATCATCAGCTCCATGTACGAGAGCTACTACGCCCGCACCTACCTGTATGCCGCACGGCTCATCGAAATGTAAACACGGCAGCTTCTTCATGGCTCCCTTTTTGGATTCGGAAGCGCCAGCCAAAAGGCTGGCGCTTCCGCTTTTTTCTTGCACTCTGCATATTTGCATATTTATTCAATTATGCGACTATCGTATGCAGCAATATACACAGCCATCTTTCCTTTGCTCCCCGGTTTATCATGTGCTTTTTGTACAAATTTACATTTCGTGCGGATTTTTATACAAATTCATGTTGACATTTATTCACGTCAGGTGTATAGTAGCCACTGTCAGGAGGGGAACCTCCAATATGACCGTCTATATTCCGGTTCCCGGTATAGGACCATACATGTTTTGAAAGGAAGTAAGTAACATGAAAAAGTTTATGGCAATGCTGCTGGCGCTGGTCATGGCGCTGAGCCTGGTAGCCTGCGGCCAGAAGGCTGACGACACCAAGAAGGATGACGCCGCCGACACCGACGATTCTCTGGTGGTTCTGGAGAACGTAGTGGATTGGGGCGAGACTGAGCCCTACCGTGTCCTGGTGCAGAAGGGCGACCCCAAGGGTCTGCTGGAGGGCATCAACAAGGCCATCGCTGAGCTGACCGCCAACGACGGCGCTCTTATCAAGGAAATCGAGGACAAGGTCGCTTCTCAGGATACCTATATGCCTGACGCTGTTTCCTCTGACCTGGCCGCCGAGACCACCGATGATACCGCCGCCAGCGACAAGCCCGTTCTGGTCATGGGCACCAGCCCCGACTATCCCCCCTATGAGTTCTTCGCAGATGCTGCTATGACCGAGTACGCCGGCATCGACGTGGAAGTAGCCAAGTATATCGCCGAGTCCATGGGCATGACCCTGCAGATCGAGTCCATGAACTTCGACAACCTGGTGACCTCCCTGAGCAACGGCGACTTTGACGTGGTGCTGGCCGCCTGCGAGTACACCGAGGAGCGTGCCAAGGCTTGCGACTTCTCCGATCCCTACTACACCGATCTGCCTCCCGTCATTCTGGTGAAGGCTGCCAACGCCGACAAGTACAAGACCGTTGACGATATCAACCAGGCCTCCGTCATCATCGGCGCCCAGAAGAACACCACCAAGGCCATGGCCGCCGCGGATATGTTCCCCGAAGCTGCCAACGGCATGGTTCTGGAATCTCTGGTCCCCACCCTGGTCACCGAGCTGAAAAACGGCACCATCGACCTGCTGGTGCTGGATGGCAATGTGGGCCTGAGCTACGTGGGCTGATCTCCCTGTTCCCTATCGCAAACGTGCAAGGCAGATGCCTTGCACGCTTGCGTGTTCTTAAGAACTTTTGAAAGGATGCTTCGTCTATGTCGTGGAATGATCTGTTTGTCAACATGGACAACACCAACTTCTTCAACTTCTCGTTCCTGCCTAAGTACGGCTCCGCCTTTGTCCGCGGCTTTGAATACACGCTGCTGCTGGCGGTGGTGTCCGTGCTGCTGGCCGTGATCCCCGCCCTGCTGCTGGCCATGATGCGCCTGAGCAAGATCAAGCCTATCAAGTGGTTCGCCGGCGCGTATATCGCCGTGTTCCGTTCCACCCCCATGCTGGTGCAGCTGTCCATCATCTACTTCGGATTGTTCCACTACATTAGCCTGCCCCGGACACTGTTGTTCGGCTTCATTGCCATCAACCGCTTTATCCCAGGCGTGGTCGCTTTGGCGCTGAACAGCTCGGCGTATGTAGCCGAGATATTCCGCGCTGGTATACTGGCCGTGGACAAGGGGCAGACCGAGGCGGCCCGTTCTCTGGGCCTCAGCAGTTGGCAGTCCATGCGTCTGGTGGTGCTGCCCCAGGCCATCAAGAACGTGCTTCCCGCCCTGGCCAATGAGGTGGTCACCATGGTGAAAGAGTCCTCCATCTGCTCCGTGCTGGGCATGGCGGAGATCATGTACACCGCCCAGACCGTCTCCGGCAACAGCTACATCACCCTGGCTCCCTACGTGCTGGCCGCGCTGGTCTACTTCTGCATCAACTATCCCGCCTCCAAAGCCATCGAGGCCATAGAAAGGAGAATGCGCCGTGGCGATAAGCAGTAAAGTTCTCATCTCCGTAAAGCACCTGGTCAAGGAATACAACCACGGCACCGTTCACGCATTGGACGGCTGCGATCTGGATATCCACAAGGGTGAAGTGGTGGCCATCATCGGCCCCTCCGGTTCCGGCAAGTCCACGCTGCTCCGCAGCTTGAATATGCTGGAGGAGCCCACCTCCGGCGCCATCTTCTTCGACGGTGTAGACCTGGCGGATAAGTCTGTGGATATCAATCTCCACCGTCAGAAGATGGGCATGGTGTTCCAGCACTTCAACCTGTTTCCCCATAAGACTGTGCTGCAGAACATCACGCTGGCGCCCGTCACCCTGAAGAAAAAAACACCCGCTGAGGCCGAGACCCAGGCCCGCACCCTTCTGGAGCGCATCGGCCTGTCCGACAAGGCCAACGAGTATCCCAATATGCTCTCCGGCGGTCAGAAGCAGCGTATCGCCATTGTCCGTGCTCTGGCCATGGATCCGGAGGTCATGCTCTTCGACGAGCCAACCTCCGCCCTGGACCCCGAGATGGTGGGTGAAGTGCTGGACCTGATGCGCGACCTGGCCAAGGACGGGATGACTATGGCCGTCGTCACCCACGAGATGGGCTTCGCCCGCGAGGTGGCTGACCGCGTGGTCTTCATGGCCGACGGAAAGATCCTGGAGGAAGGCTCCCCCACGGACATCTTCGACCATCCCCAGGACCCCCGGCTGCAGGACTTCCTCAGCAAAGTGCTGTGACAACGATAAAAGCCCACCCCGAAGGGGTGGGCTTTTTTATGTTTCTTATGATTTTCCGTGTATCTCATTGCCGCAGCGAGGGCAGGTGATGACGATGCGCCCTTTCCCTCTGGGCACCCGGCACACCGCGCCGCAGCCCGGACAGGTAAAGTAGCAGTGCTCTTTATCCATCCGCTGCTGCCGTTTCCCGGCCATACGGCGGCTGATGGGCCACCAGACCTTCTCCATGAACTTCGCGTTCTCCGCCCGGCGCTTCTCCAGATTGCGGGAAAACATCCGGAACAGTGCCAGCAGGGTGATGATCCCGGCCACGGTGCCGATGATGCTGTATGCCAGCGGCACCTTCTCCCGCAGAAAAATGTTGATGATATCCAGTACCAGAGCCGTCCAGACCATGGTCAGCGTCAGCCGGTCCACACCGTTGCGCCCATACATGAAGCGCGACAGCGCGTTGCCAATACGTTGCAAGAAGTTCATAAAACCGTCCCTTTGCCTTCCGCGTCCACACCGCAGGTTTTCTGACAAGGTATTTTACAGGAAAAGTCAGCAAAGGTAAACCCCTTTTATTCAAAATTCACAGAATGGACAAATTTTTGTTTTTTTACTGTCGGTGCAAAACCAGTCCCGCCGCCTTGCAATTCGCCATAAACCTATGCTATAATAAATTGATTATGCACCGCGAGCCGGCGGTCACCCGCCGGCTCGCCGCAGGCCCCGACCTCTCCGGGCGGGATCGGCTGCGCTGTCTGCCGCACTGCGGGGCCTGCATATCCCATACTATGCCGCCGCACCGCTGCCGGTGCGGCGCGAAAGGAAGCTGCTCTATGATCAAGATCGCCCCCTCCATCCTGTCCGCGGATTTTGCCTACCTGGCCCGTGACATCGAAAAGATCTCCACCGCCGACTACGTCCATGTGGACGTGATGGACGGTCTGTTCGTACCCAACATCTCCATCGGCATCCCGGTGGTCAAGTCCATTCGTCCCACCACCGCCCTGCCGTTGGACGTCCATCTGATGATCGATCGCCCGGTCCGCTATGTAGAGCAATTCTGCGATGCCGGTGCGGACATCGTCACCTGTCATGTGGAGGCGGACACCGAGGAGAATATTCTCTCCGCCCTTGACAAGATCCACGCCAAGGGCAAAAAGGCTGGCGTGGTCGTCAAGCCCAAAACCCCGGCCAGCGCCGTCCTGCCCTTCATCGACAAGGTGGAGCTGATCCTGGTCATGACCGTGGAGCCGGGCTTCGGCGGTCAGAAGTTTATGGCCGATATGATGCCCAAGGTACAGGCCATCCGCGGTTATATCGATGCCATGAACCCTGCCTGCGAACTGGAGGTAGACGGCGGCGTGGATGGCGACACCTGCAAGCTCTGCATCGCCTCCGGTGCCAACGTGCTGGTGGCCGGCAGCGCCGTGTACAAGGCTGCCGACATCCCCGCCAAGATCAAAGAACTGAGAGGGTAACATCCTATGGAGTATTTTCCCGCTCCGCTGGAAAAATTAGTGGAGCAGTTCGCCCGCTTGCCGGGCGTGGGCTATAAATCCGCCCAACGGCTGGCCTTCTACGTGCTGTCCCTGCCGGAGCAGGAGGCCCGGGCCTTTGCCGACGCCATCATGGACGCTAAGCGCAACGTGACCCTCTGCCCCGTGTGTCAGAACCTGACCGCCGGCGGCCTGTGTCCCATCTGCGCCGACCAGAAGCGCGACGACGCCACCATCTGCGTGGTGGCTGACCCCCGGGACGTGATCGCCATCGAGCGCAGCCGGGAGTACCGCGGCCGTTACCATGTGCTTCACGGCGTGCTGTCCCCCATGAACCACGTAGGCCCTGACGATCTGCACATCAGATCCCTGCTGGACCGCGTGGCCCAGGGCGGCATCACTGAGGTCATCATGGCCACCAACCCGGACACCGAGGGCGAGGCTACGGCGCTGTACATCGCCCGGCTGCTCAAGCCCTTCGGCGTCAAGGTCACCCGCCTGGCCTATGGTATTCCCGTGGGCGGCCACCTGGAATTCGCCGACGACGCCACGCTCATGCGGGCCCTGGAAGGGCGGCGGGAACTGTGAAACGATTTGCCTGCCTTATCTTGGCCGCGCTGATGGCCCTGTCTCTCGCCGCCTGCGGCACACAGAAGCGTGAGACGCTGGAGCTCTTCGCCATGGACACCTACATGACCTTCGTGGCTATCGGCGACGGCGCTGATGACGTGCTGACTGACCTGAGCCGCACCGTCAACACGCTGGAATCCTCCCTCTCCCGCACGGTGGACACCAGCGAGGTCTCCCGTCTGAACCGTGACGGCTCCGCCGTCTGGGACGAGGACGGTGCGCAGCTGCTGTCGTGGGCGCTGCAGCACAGCCAGGAAACGGACGGTGCCTTCGATATCACCATCGCCCCGCTGGTGGAGCTGTGGGGCATCACCTCCGACAGTCCCCGCGTCCCCTCTCAGGCGGAGATCGACGCACTGCTGCCTCTGGTGGGCTATGAGCACGTCCACCAGTCCGAATTTTGCAGCATCTCTCTGGATGAGGGCTGCTCCGTCGATCTGGGCGGCATCGCCAAGGGCTACGCCTCCGACTGCGCCGCCGTCCTGTTCCACCGCAGCGCCCTCACCGGCGGCTGCGCCAATCTGGGCGGTAACGTGTACGTCTACGGCACCAACGCCCAGAGCAAGCCCTGGTCGGTGGCCATTCAGGATCCCGCCGACAGCGAGGGCTATGTCTGCACCCTGAGCCTGTCGGATGCCTTTGTGGTCACCTCCGGCGGCTACCAGCGCTATTTCACCGCGCCGGACGGCACGGTGTACCAGCATATTCTCGATCCTAAGACCGGCTATCCCGTCCAAAGTGACCTGACCAGCGTCTCCATCGTCACACGGGGCGGCTTCGGCGGGCAGGGCACCCGTGCCGACGCCTACTCCACCGCCCTGTACGTTATGGGTGAGCAGGCCGCCGTGGACTTCTGGCGCTCCCAGGATATGTCCTTTGACATGGTGCTCATCACCCGGGACGGCCGCGTGGTCTATACCCCCGGCCTGGCTGACTGTTTCAACGAAAAGGACGGAACCGCCTATGTCTACCAACTCCTCGCCTCCTGAACTGAAATGGAACCGCTTTGACGCGCTGGTGGCGCTGGCGGTCGTGCTGCTGGCCGTCGTCTCCGCGCTGTGCTTCTATCTGCCCAAAAACCAAAGCGGCGCCCTCACCGTGGTCATCGACATCTCCGGTCAGGAGGTCCGCCGTGTCCCCCTGTCCGACTTCACCGAGGCCACCGTCACCAGCCGCGGCTATACGCTGCACATTGCCGCCGAGGGCGGCGCCGTCTCCGTGACCGACTCCGACTGTCCCACCCGGGACTGTGTCCACACCGGGGCTATCTCCCGGGCGGGACAGTCCATCGTGTGCCTGCCGGCGCAGGTGGTCATCTCGCTGGTGGGCGCGGCCACCCCGGACGCGCCGGACGTGATCGTGGGGTGACGGCATGAAGTGGACTACAAGAAATATCGCCCTGTGCGCCGTGTTGGCGGCGCTGGCGCTGGGGCTGAGCACCCTGGAGGGGCTGTTCCCCATCTCCCTGCTGGTGCCCCTGCCCGGCGTGAAGCTGGGCCTTGCCAACATCGTCACTGTGTTCGCCTTGTATCAGTTGGGTGCCGGCGCGGCGCTGGCCATTCTGCTGACCCGCTGTCTGCTGGGCGGACTGTTTGCCGGAAACCTGTCGGCCATGCTGTTCTCCGTGCTGGGCGGACTGACCGCCATGCTGGTGATGATATTCCTGCGGCGTCTGCCGAGGCTCAGCGTCTACGGCGTGTCCATCGGCGGCGCGGCGGCGCACAACATCGGCCAGATGGCCGCGGCGGTCATCACCCTTGGCAGCACCATGGTCCTGGGCTATCTCCCCTTTCTGCTGGCCGTGTCCCTTTTCACCGGTGCGCTGACCGGCTTCATCACTGCGCTTCTGCTGCGTGCTACGCGGCATATCCGATTTCACTGAGAGGTGCCACTATGGATAAGAAAGATCAGATCATTTTGCAGCAGCTGGACGTGATACGCTCCATGACGGAGAACAACGTCCGCCGCATGGGCAGTGACTTCTGGGGCACGCCCTTCCAGGACGTTGGCAAGGCCCCCACCGCCCCCGGAAAGCCTGCTGAGCCCGAAAAGCCCGTCCCCCCCACCGCCGACGCCAAGCCCGGCGATGCCGCGCCCGAAAAAGCCGAGGAGCTTCCGCCTCCGGAAAAAATCGAGGACCTACTCGCCGAGCTGGACACCTACATCGGCCTGAACGTGGTCAAGGACGAGGTCCACGACCTCATCAACATGGTCCAGGTCTACAAGCTCCGCGAGCAGCACGACCTCCCCACCACCGATATGTCGCTCCACATGGTCTTCACCGGCAACCCCGGCACCGGCAAGACCATGATGGCCCGCATGATGGCCCGCATCTACCGCAGTCTCGGCATCCTCAGCAAGGGCCAACTGGTGGAGGTGGACCGCAGCGGTCTGGTGGCCGGCTACGTAGGTCAGACCGCCCTCAAGACCCAGAAGGTCATTGAAAAGGCCATGGGCGGCGTGCTGTTCATCGACGAGGCTTACGCCCTCAACGGCAAGTCCGAAAACGACTTTGGTCAGGAGGCCATCGACACCATCCTCAAAGCCATGGAGGACCACCGCGACGACCTGGTGGTCATCGTAGCGGGCTACACGGAACTGATGGACAGGTTTATCCACTCCAACCCCGGTCTGGAGAGCCGCTTCAACCGTTTCCTGCTGTTCGAGGACTACACCCCGGAGGAGATGTTCGAGATCTTCAAAATGCGCTGCGGCAAGGGCTACGTCCTCGCGCCGGAGGCCGAGCCCCTGGTCCGCGACTACATCGCCGAGGAGAGCGCCGACCCCAGCTTCGGCAATGCCCGCGGCGTCCGCAACCTGTTCGAGCACATTCTGGTGGCCCAGAACAACCGTCTGGCCAAGCTGCCGACCGTCACCCGCGAGGACCTGATGACCATCACCCCCGACGATGTGCTCCATGCCCGGGGCAAGCTGGACGACTGACACGCAAAAAAAGAAAGCCCGTATGGGCTTTCTTTTTTGTTGACTTAGTGCCGCTTTTTGCCGACCCATGCCATGCCGGTGACGGACAGCACCGCCGTCACGGCGTAGATGCCCACGCCCGCGTCAAAGGTCTTGGGAGAACCCTTGGTCTCGTCCGCCTTGGTGTCGGTGGTGGGGTGGTAGTAGTAGCGCGGCGGGGTCTCGGGGGTCGGTACAATCAGCTCGCTGAAAGTACCGGTGATCTCTGCGACCTTATCGCTATTGCCATCCGCTACAACAGGCGTGACAACATTCGCCAAATCGTTGTTAGCAAACTTCACAAGGTACTTCACGCTGTCCGTCGGATTCGCACTCATGCTGTTATGAACGCGGATGGCGGCGTATGCGGTGATGTTGTTATTGGAAATGATAATCATTTCACTGCCCGCAGCGGTCAGATGCGCATCATCCCAATTTCCGGCGATCTGGATAGCCATATTTTTGGCATCCGTTTTAGGCAGATTAAAAGTGTTCCCGGAGATCACCACCGTGGGCTCGGCATTGCCGATGGCCTGTGTCTCGGTACCAGGGATAATATTGATGCCGCGGCCCTTGGAGTTGATGGTGCAGTCATCAAACACATAGGAGATCGCTCTGTTGTCAAAAGCTGTTTCCGACACATTCAGGGTAACAGCATACTGCCCGGTCGCCTGCTGATCAAAGATGCACTTTTCAAAGGTGAACTTGGTCACGTTACAAGGCATAATCTTGTATGCCTGCAGATGCGCAGACGTTTGGTTGAAAGCGCAGTTGACGAACTTGACCTCGATGGAATCCTTGAACTGGTCAGAGGTATCCGCTCTGCGGTCGTTCAAAATGACCTTATGCAGCAGCTTCATATCTTCACTATTATCCGTCAGTTCCTGAAAGTTGATACCTGTGATAGTCACGGTCTTGACCCACTGCCACTTGTTCGAAGTGCCATCTTTTGAAGACGCACACATCTTCGTATTATCGTAAGTATACGCAACGTGGGTACTGTTGGCATCAAATGTGCCATCCCCCGCTTCAGCCAGAGTGGACAATGCAACACGTCCTTCCGCCCACGCCATCGTGGTGAGGCCCAGCGCCATGACGAGGGCCAAAATGGTTGCTAATGCTTTTTTCATTGTTCATTCCCCTTATGGTAGTAGATTTCCGCAGGTGCGCTCGTTTTAATCCTCATTAAAACGTAAAAGCAGAGGTACCTCTGCGGATAGCTTCATTATAGCAAGAATTTCCGGTTTGTCCAGAGCATTTTGTGAAAAAAGCCCAATTTTATCATTCCCGGTAACGGCGCTTACGTTTGATTTGCAAAAATTGGAAATTCCTTCCCCGCGGGCAGCGTTGTTACCGCCTCGGCGGGAAGCGCGGGGAACAACTCCCCTATCCTCCCCGGCGCGGCGGCAAGCGTTTCCTTCTGCCCGTGGGTCAGCTTCGCCTTGATGGCGTATTCCAACCGCGACGCCGTTATCTTGTCCCCGCAGCGCCACAGCGCCGCCAAAGCCTCCGGCGGGTGTGCCCGGGTGTACTTGGCGCCCCTGCCGCTGCAATGCATGGCCATCCGCCGCGCCACGTCGTTGGTCATCCCCGTGTACAGGCTTCCGCCACGGCACCGCAGCATATAGACATAGTACGCTTCCATAGGCGGCTCCTTTCACGGTTTTCCCCTATCATACCCGATATTTCTTGCATTGGCAAGCGCTGTATGGTACAATTCCAATTTGGAAAGTGAGGGAGAACTATGACCCTTTTTGATTACTATCTGCGCTATATGACCGAGGTATGGGAGGGCACGCGTCCTGCCCCGGAGGGAATCACCCTGCCGGAAGGCGGCGATGAGAACGCCCGCATACAGGCGCTGGGCCAGCAGCTACAGGATATGGGCATGGCCGCCTTTGTCCGCGCCTGCGCCGCCCAGGACGGCACGGTGCTTCCGGAGGAGCTGTTCGCCGAAAACGGCGACCTTGGCGGTTTTGAGCTGTTTCTTCAAAACGCGGATAAGGCACAGGAAGCCCCTGCCGCGGAGAAAAAGTCCGCGACCCCCGACCCCGATGCCAACAAGCACGCCTTTGAGGTGTTTCTGGACTGCATTGCCATGGATGACGGTCTTGTGCAGTACCTGATCGATGTGCTGAAGCGCATGGACCGCAAGGAGTTTTTCAAGCTCAGCCAGATCACCACCAAGCTGGACCTGGACCCGGAGGAGTTCCTCTACTGGCTGGGCCGTCGGGAGACGTATGCCGACGAGGAGGAGCAGGGCTGTGCCGCCGCTATGGACCACGCCCTGCTGCGGCTTGCGGATGAGGGACGGCTGGATGTGGTGGCCGCCCTGCTCAGCGGCGACAGAAATACCTTCGAGACCTTTCGCTGCGAGGCACCGGAGCTTATGCACGCACCCATCGCTACCTTCGAGTGGTACGAGAAAAACTATCTGGATCGGGACTATCCCATCCGACTCATCATGCGCCTGAACGGCGTACAATTTCCCAACTGAGGTGAACTATGAACGAAGCATATAAGGCGCTGGGCGTCAGCGAAAACGTGCTGGCTTTCAGCGAAACGATCCTGTCCGACCTGAAGGACCGCTTTGCGGCCATCGACGCCATCGCCGAGGCTAATCAGCTGAAGGTCATCGCCGCCATGCAGAAAAACCGCGTGGCCGCCAATCATTTTAACCTTTCCACCGGCTACGGCTACGACGACGAGGGACGCGACACGCTGGAGCGCGTCTACGCCGACTGCTTCGGCGCGGAGGCCGCCCTGGTTCGCCCGCAGATCACCTGTGGTACCCACGCGCTGGCGCTGGCGTTAGGCGCGAACCTGCTGCCGGGGGACGAACTTTTGAGTCCGGTGGGGGGGCCGTACGACACACTGGAAGAAGTCATCGGCATTCGGGAGTCGGTGGGCTCACTGAAGGAATACGGGGTAAGTTATCGTCAAGTCGATTTATTGCCGGACGGGTCGTTTGATACCGATAAAATTTGCGCGGCAATAAGCAAGAAAACAAAGCTCATCACGATACAGCGTTCAAAAGGCTACGCTACAAGGCCCAGCTTCTCAGTAACGCAGATCGGCGAGTTGATTACGTTATGTAAACAATGCAAGCCGGACGTGATCTGTATGGTGGACAACTGCTACGGCGAGTTCACAGAGCTGATCGAGCCGGTGAACGTAGGCGCGGACATGATGGTGGGCAGCCTTATCAAAAATCCCGGCGGCGGGCTGGCCCCCACTGGCGGCTATATCTGCGGCCGCGCCGACCTGATCGAGCGCTGCGCCCGGCGGCTCACCGCCCCCGGTCTTGGCCGGGAGGTCGGGGCTAATCTGGGGCTGCTGACCCAATTTTACCAGGGCTTTTTCCTGGCGCCGACGGTGGTGGCCTCTGCGGTGAAGGGTGCTGTATTCGCCGCAAATTGTTATGAAAAACTTGGTTTTCATGTCATTCCAGGCGCTTCTGAGGTGCGTCACGACATCATCCAGGCGGTGGAACTGGGCAGCCGGGAGGGCATGATCGCCTTCTGCAAGGGCATACAGGCCGCCGCGCCGGTGGACAGCTATGTCACCCCGGAGCCAGCCCCTATGCCGGGCTATGACAGCGACGTCATCATGGCCGCCGGTGCTTTTGTGCAGGGCAGCTCCATAGAATTGTCCGCCGACGGCCCCACACGGCCGCCCTACGCGGTGTATTTCCAGGGTGGGCTGACCTGGTACCACGCCAAGCTGGGCATCCTGATGAGCCTGCAGAAAATGCTGGAGGCCGGCCTGATCTCATTATAATTATGTAAACTATGGAGGAAATCGTATGTTTCTCCCCAACCATCCCTTTCGGCGGCGTCCGCCTCCTTTTTCTGTGCATTTTATGTTCGTTGTTTATACTTTTACTTTCTGAATAATGTACATTATCGTATAGCAGGTCTTGCTATACATGATAGAATAAGGAGTTTTTTATGTGGTTTTGGTTTTCTCTGATCGCACTGATCTGCTGGAGCGGCTCTGACCTGTTCAGCAAGATCGGCTGCCAGGACGCAGACGACAAATACAGCCATCTTAAAATGGTGATGGCAGTGGGCCTGGTGATGGGTCTGCACGCCGCCTATGAGATTTTTATCAACGGCACGGAGATCAACGGCAGCATCATCCTGACGTATCTGCCGGTGTCCCTGCTGTACATCAGCTCTATGACCATCGGCTACATCGGCCTGCGGTATATCGAGCTGTCCATCTCCTCCCCCATCTGCAATTCCAGCGGCGCACTGGTGGCGGTGCTGGCGCTGGCCACCGGCGGCCTGGGCGAGCTGGTGCCGGCGCAGCTGGCCGCCACAGCACTGGTATGCGTGGGCGTCATCGGTCTGGGCATCGTGGAGGCCCGGGAGGACGACGACCTGCGGGCCGCACGGCAGCAGGCCAGCAACCACCGCTACGCCAAGTCGGCGTTGGCGCTGATCCTGCCTGTGATCTATTGCCTGCTGGACGCACTGGGTACCTTCGCCGACAGCCGGGTGCTGGAGACATTGAACGAGGACAGCGCCAACTGCGCCTATGAGCTGACATTTCTGCTGGCGGGCATCGTATGCTTCGTGTATGTGGTGCTCATCAAAAAGAGCCGACTCGTCCCCAAGCGGGAGGGCCCCAAGTATGCGGGCGCCGTGTGCGAGACGGCGGGCCAGTTCGCGTACATCTACGCGCTGGCGGACACGGAACACGTGGCCCTGGCCGCACCCATCATCTCCGCCTACTGCGTGGCCTCGGTGCTGTGGAGCCGCATTTTCCTGAAGGAAAAGCTCAGCTGGAAGCACTACGCCATGATCGCACTGGTGGTGGCAGGTATTGTGATACTGGGCATCTACGATGCATAACAACAAGATATCCCCCGCCGGGTCCGGCGGGGGATTTTTTGTATCCCGAAAACCACTCGCTGGGCGAGTGGTTTTTGGGATACAAAAAGGGACCGCTTTCGCGGTCCCTTTTGTTGGCTCGTAAGAGGTTCGGCTTAGAAGCAGCCCTGCTCCATCATCGCCTCGGCGACCTTCTTGAAGCCGGCGATGTTGGCACCGGCCACCAGGTCGTAGCCCAGGCCGTACTCGGCAGCGGCCTCGGCGGACACCTTGTGGATGTTCTCCATCATCTTATGCAGCTGATGGTCGACTTCCTCGGCAGTCCAGACCAGACGCTCGGAGTTCTGGGCCATCTCCAGGGCGGAGACGCCCACGCCGCCGGCGTTAACAGCCTTGGAGGGAGCGACGATGATGCCCTTCTGCTTACGCAGGAAGTTCAGTGCATCGTTGGTGGTGGGCATATTGGCGACCTCGATGTAGTACTTCACGCCGGAAGCAGCGATCTTCTCAGCGGACTCCATCTTGACGTCGTTCTGCATGGCGGCGGGCATGTACACGTCCACATCCTTGACGCCCCAGCACTTCTCGCCGGCGACGAACTCGCAGCCGAACTTATCGGCATAGGGCTTGCAGTGCATGGGATCCTTGGCGCGCATCTCGAGGATGAAGTTCAGCTTCTCGTCGGTGATGACGCCGTCGGGATCGTGGATATAGCCGTCGGGGCCGGCAAAGTAGGTGACCTTAGCGCCCAGCTGAGAAGCCTTCTTCATGATGCCCCAGCCCACGTTGCCGTAGCCGGAGATGGCGATGCGCTTGCCCTCGATGGTGTCATTCTCGTGCTTCAGCACTTCCTGCAGGTAGTACATAGCGCCGTAGCCGGTGGCCTCGGGACGGATCAGGGAGCCGCCGTAGCTCAGGCCCTTACCGGTGAGGACGCCGTTCTCCCACACGCCCTTCAGGCGGCGGTACTGGCCGTACAGGTAGCCGATCTCGCGGCCGCCCACGCCCATGTCACCGGCGGGAACGTCGATGTCCGGCCCGATGTAGCGATACAGGGCGGTCATGAAGCTCTGGCAGAAACGCATGACCTCGGCGTCGGACTTGCCGGCGGGATCGAAGTCGGAACCGCCCTTGGCGCCGCCGATGGGCAGGCCGGTCAGGCTGTTCTTGAAGGTCTGCTCAAAGCCGAGGAACTTGATGATGCCTTCGTACACGTTCTTCTGGAAGCGCAGGCCGCCCTTGTAGGGGCCGATCGCGCCGTTGAACTGGCAGCGCCAGCCGCGGTTGGTGTGCCACTGACCGTTATCATCGCACCACACAACGCGGAAGGTGAACATACGCTCGGGCTCGACCATACGGCCCAGCAGGTCGACCTTCTCATACTCGGGGTGCTTTTCGATCACAGGCTCCAGAGAGGACAGAACTTCCTCGACGGTCTGCACGAACTCGGGCTCGTTGCCGTGCTTGGTCTTGACGCTCTCGAGCACGCTTGCCAGATAAGCATTCATATTAAATTCCTCCTAAAAAATGTTCCGCAGACATATGAGATGTGCGCTACGCAGACTACCCATATACTACCAATGTTGATAATAACACCATTTGGCCGATTTCTCAAGGGGGTTTCGGAGAATTCCCCCCTCGCAAAACCACAAAACTTTTTCGTCCCTTTTTGTGCAATTTGGCGAATTGTGCCCCGCGCTCCACTATGCAGAAAAAGGCCGCGATTTGTGGCCTTTCCGTGCTGTTTTTGTATGCTTCGTTACTTTAAAGCGCCGTTCGCTTTTCCGTGTGAAATCGGCGTCATACTCAGAAACTGCCGATGGGGATATCGCCGTTGTCCGTTCCCTTTTCGATGGCGCGTATCTGGAGATAGTAGCCCTTGCCGCTGCCCATATCCACATAGACACGGTCGCCGGCCTTTCTGCCCATAACGGCGCGGCCCACGGGGGATTCCTTGCTGATCCAGCCCTTCAGGGCATCCTGCCGCAGGGTGGTGACCAGCTGGATCTTTCGGCTTTTGCCCAAATTCTCCATGAAGATCTCCACGGTGTCATAGAGCCCGGCGGTATCAGCGGCGGACCTGTCCTCGATGACCCTGGCGGTCTTGATCATCCGCTGGAGGTAGCGGATGCGGGCGTCGTTGCGGTTTTTCTCCTGCTTGGCGCACTTGTACTCGAAGTTCTCGCTAAGGTCGCCGAAGGCCCGGGCGGTCTGGACCTCCTCGATCAGCTTGGGGCGCAGCTGCTGCACCCGGTAGTCGATCTCCTCCCGCATTTTTTGCAGGTCGGCGCGTGTCAGTTCATCATACATGGTCATTCTCCTTCCATAAGGCGGCAAGACGCTCCAGGGCGGCGGGAAGCCGGTCCAGGTCGATGCCGGTATAGTTGACCACCAGCACGTGCTGGGGTGCGTCCTGGGGACGCTGGTAGTAATCGGACAGCATGGCCAGACGGATACCGCGCTGCTCCGCCTCACGGCGGAGCACCTCGTCCGACGGCGCGCCGTCCAGCCGCAGCAGGAAATGCAGGCCCGCATCCTCCTCGGTGATGGCGGCATAGGGGGCCAGCGGGCTTTTGTACACGGCGGCGATGACGGCGTCACGCTTCTGGCGATAGTGCTTACGCATACGGCTCAGGTGCTTTTCATACCAGCCGCCGGCGAGGAACTGGGCCAGGGTGTACTGCTCGAAGGCGGAGACGGTGCAGGCGTAAAAGCCCAGCTTCTGCCGGAAGTCCGCCAGCAGGCGGCGGGGCAGGACCATGAAGCTGATACGGATAGAGGGGGCGATGGTCTTGGAAAAGGTGTTGAGATAGACCACCTGCTCGCCGCCGTCGATGGAGAACAGGGTGGGGATGGGACGGCCTACAAAGCGGAACTCGCTGTCGTAATCGTCCTCCAGGATGACCCGCGCCGGGACCTCCTGCGCCCAGCGCAGCAGCTCCTGGCGGCGGGCGATGGGCGTGACCAGACCGGTGGGATAGTGGTGGCTGGGAGAGATGTGGACCACGTCGGCACCGCTGCAGCGCAAGGCTTCCACCGATACGCCCGCCTCGTCCAGGGGCAGAGCCGTCACCTCCGCGCCGGCGGCGCGGTAGATATGGGCGATCTTACCGTAGCCGGGGTCCTCCACGCCGTAGAGGCAGTCACGGCCCAGCAGCTGCACCAGCAGGTTGTACAGCACCTCGGTGCCGGCACCTACGATGATCTGCTCGGCAGTGACCTCCATGGCGCGGAACTGCCGCAGGTGGGCGGCGATGGCCTGCCGCAGGGCCCAGGCGCCCTGCGGCGGCGTGGACCGCAGCAGGCCGGTACCCTGCTCCAGAATGGTCTGGCGCATGAGTCGGGCCCAGACGGTGAAGGGAAAGTCCTCGGCGGCGATGGAGTTGGTGGCCAGATCCAGGAACCAGGCGGGCTCGCGGGGCGGAGGCGGCTGGTCCAGGGACGCAGGGACGGCCGCAGGCGACGGCAGCACGGCGCTGACGAAATAGCCCTTCTTCTCCACACCGGTGAGGTAGCCCTCGGCCATCAGCTGTTCGTAGGCATTCTTTACAGTGATGACGCTGACCTCAAGATGGGCAGCCAGGGCACGTTTGCTGGGCAGCTTCTCCCCTGCCGCCAGACGGCCGGAGAGAATGTCCGCCTTCACCCGGCGGTAGAGCTGCTCATACAGGCTGAGACCCGCCTGCTTGTCCAGGGCATAGGTGAGCATTGAACTGGCTCCTTTCATCTGGTATTAACAAGTAAAATCAAAATGGATATTTTAATCATACCAGTTGCTACTATAATACAAATCGTCAACGAAAGCAAGGGCTTTTTCAACAGCTACCCTCTCACCCCCCCTGTGGCGGTCCCCGTTTCCATGCGGGGCGGGGGCCGCCCCCATAAATATGAAACAGAGCCCCGTAAAGGAGAATGTGTTATGTCCGATAAGAAGATCAAATCTATGGTAATGGCGGCGGTCATGGCCGCGCTGACGTATGTGGCCACCACGGTCATCAAGATCCCCGCGCCCACCGGTGGGTATGTCCACATCGGCGACGGGCTGGTGCTGCTGTGCGGCTGGATCCTGGGGCCTTGGTGGGGCGGCGCGGCGGCTGGTATCGGCTCCATGCTGGTGGACCTGCTGGGCGGATATATGTCCTTCGTGCCCGGCACGCTGATCATCAAGTTCCTGGACGCCATGGCGGCAGCGCTGATCGTGAAGGCTCTGGGCCGCAAGACCTACAGCTATGTGGTGGGCGGACTTGCCGGCGAGGCCATCATGGTGGCGGGCTACTTCGTCTATGAGGCGCTGGCCCTGCAGCTGGGCATGGGCGCGGCAGCCGGTGTGCTGGCCAATGTGGGCCAGGGCGCCGTGGGACTGGTCATTGCGCTGGTGCTGATGGCGCTGCTGAAGGGCAGCAAGGCTCTGGACAAGCTGGCCGTACAGTGGTAAACTATATACGGTGAAAGAAACGGCTGCGGCGGGGCTTTTGCCCTGCCGCAGCTGCGCACAGAAAGGAAGGATATACTATGGCAGGTATCGTGCATGAGGTAGAGAACAGAGATCTGCTGGCGCAGGTGCGGCAGCAGGCCGCGGCGGCGGCACAGGAGCTGGCGGAGGCCGCCCATCTGCATAGGGGCCAGATCGTGGTGGTGGGATGCAGCACCAGCGAGGTGGTGGGCAAGAAGGTGGGCAGCTGGTCCACGCCGGAGGTGGCAGACGCCATTTTCGCGGGGCTGCACAGTGTATTCGGCCCCATGGGCGTGTACATCGCCGCCCAGTGCTGTGAGCACCTGAACCGGGCCATCATCGTGGAGCATGAGGCCGTGCCCACGCTGGATATCGTGAATGTGGTGCCCCAGCCCAAGGCGGGCAGCTCTTTCGCCACGGCCACCTATAAGGCCTGCGCCCACCCGGTGGCGGTAGAGGAGATCAAAGCCGACGCGGGACTGGACATCGGCGGGACGCTGATCGGTATGCACCTGAAGAAGGTGGCGGTGCCGGTGCGTCTGGCGCAGAACCACATCGGCGACGCCATTCTGCTGGCGGCACGGACGCGGCCCAAGTTTATCGGCGGCGACCGGGCGCACTATGACGAGGCGCTGAAGGAAGGCTATCCGGAATTCTGAAAATTCTGCAACAGCAAATAAAAAGCAGCGCTTTGCGCTGCTTTTTGTTTGTTATGTGATCGGGAACGTGAGCTTCAGCGCCAGGAACACGGCGATCGCCACCGGTACGGCGATGAGGAAGCGCTTACAGTTTTTGCGGGCACGCTGGGACAGCGCCTCGTCCTCCTCGTTTTTCCAGCGGACATAGCTCCAGCCGGCACCCAGAAGGCACAGAACGGGGACGAAATACAGGCCGATCGACGCGACGTAAGGCATAGGTCATCCTCCCTTTTTTTGTGCTTACAGTATACAGGAAACGGGAGGAAAGGTCAAGGAAAAGACTTGCGGGGACAAAAAAGAGACGCCCTCGGGCGTCTCTTTTTTATATTGTGCTGGGTCCGATCACTTGGCGGCCTTGGCAGCCTTGATGGACTCGATCAGCTCGGGAACGACCTTGAACAGATCGCCGACGATACCGTAGTCAGCCACCTCGAAGATGGGAGCGGTGTCGTTCTTGTTCACGGCGATGATGCACTCGGAATCCTGCATGCCAGCCTTGTGCTGGATGGCGCCGGAGATACCCAGGGCAACATAGACCTTGGGATGGACGGTCTTGCCGGTCTGGCCGACCTGATGGTCAGCGGAGATCCAGCCGGCGTCCACGCAGGCGCGGGAAGAACCCACGACGCCGCCCAGGACCTCAGCCAGCTCCTCGGCCAGCTTGATGCCGCCCTCCACGTCCTTGGAGATACCACGGCCAACGGACACGATGAAGTCAGCGCCGATCAGGTCAACCAGCTTCTTGGCGGCCTTGACGGTCTCGGTGACCTCGGTGTGGATGTCAGCAGCAGCCAGCTCAAAAGCGGGATGCAGGATCTCCACGTTCTTCTTGCACTCGCGCTTCTTCATAACGCCGGGGCGAACGGTCGCCATAGCGGGGCGGAAGCGGGGGCAGATGATGGACGCCATCAGGTGACCGCCGAAAGCGGGACGGGTCATCTTCAGGTCTCGGGACACATCGTGGGGCTCACGGTTGATCATCACGGTGCCCAGCTTCTCGATGCGCTCCTCGGGCAGGGTGGAAGCTTCGCGCAGGAAGCCCTTGTAGTTGGGCATGTCGATGTCCAGGTGGGTGCAGTCCGCGCACAGACCGGTGTGCAGGCGAGCCGCGCAGCGGGGGGCCAGGTCACGGCCGATGTTGGAGGCGCCGAACAGCAGCACCTCGGGCTTCAGCTCCTCAACGGCCTCCACGATCACCTTGGTGTAGGCATCGGTGGTGAAGTCCTTTAGCAGGGGGGAGTTGTACACGTACACCTTGTCGGCGCCGTACTCGCCCAGCTCGGCGGCGATGCCGTCAACGTTGTCGCCCAGCAGGATGCCGCACAACTCGACACCCAGCTCATTGGCCAGCTTCCGGCCCTCGGAGATCAGTTCGAAGGTGGTGGGCATCATCACGCCCTGGCGCTGCTCGCAGAACACCCATACGTTCTTGAAGGCAGCGGTATCAGCACTATTAAAAGCCATTTTCTTTTCTCCTTCCTTAGATGATGTGCTTGGCGGCCAGGATGCCGGCCAGCTTGTCGGTGGTAGCCTTGTCAGCGCCCTCGAGCATCATGCCCGCGCCCTTCTGAGGAGGCGTGAAGGAGGTCAGAATATTGGTGGGAGAACCGGCCAGACCGATGGTGCTCTTGTCGATCAGGGGGTGATCCTTCAGGGTCTCGTAGGTCATAGTGACCAGAGGCTTGCTGTAGCACTCGAACGCGCCGCCCACGGACAGGTAACGCGGGGTGTTCAGCTCCTTGATGCAGGTGATCATGCAGGGAGTCTTGACCTTGATGGTCATGTAGCCGTCCTCCAGCATGCGCTTGACGGTCAGGGTGTCGCCGTCCTTGGTGATCTCGCCGGCATAGGTGACCTGGGGCAGATGCAGCTTCTCAGCGATCTGGGGACCCACCTGAGCGGTATCACCGTCGATGGCCTGACGGCCAGCCAGGATGATGTCGTCCTTCTCGATGCCGTAGGTGTCGATAGCGGCAGCGATGATCTGGGAGGTAGCGTAGGTATCGGAACCGCCGAACTCACGGGCGGTGACCAGAACACCCTCGTCCACGCCCATGGCCATCAGCTCACGCAGCATACCCTCTGCGGGAGGAGGACCCATGGTGAACGCCACGACCTTGCAGCCCAGCTCGTCCTTCAGGGACAGGGCGGCCTCGACGGCGTTCAGATCGTCGGGGTTGATGATGGTCTGCATGGACGCACGGTCCAGAGTGCCATCGGGATTGACGGCCACCTTACCGGAGGTATCGGGGACCTGCTTAACAGTTACGAGAATTTTCATTTTCCTTTTACCTCCTACCTTACTTCACGCCCAGATTGCTGGCGATGACCATGCGCTGGACCTCGCTGGTGCCCTCGTAGATCTCGGTGATCTTGGCATCACGCATCATGCGCTCCACGGGATACTCACGGGTGTAGCCGTAACCGCCGAACAGCTGGACGGCGCGGCGGGTCACATCGGAAGCGGCCTCGGCGGCGAACAGCTTGGCCATGGCGGCGTCCATGGAGTAAGGCTCGTGGTTCTGCTTCTTCATAGCGGCGGAGTAGACCAGGAACTGCGCGGCCTGCATACGGGTGTGCATCTCAGCCAGCTGGAACTGGGTGTTCTGGAACTGGGAGATGCGCTTGCCGAACTGAACGCGCTCCTTGGTGTACTTGATGGCTTCCTCGACAGCGCCCTCGCCCAGGCCCAGGGCCTGAGAGGCGATACCGATACGGCCGCCGTCCAGGGTCTTCATGGCGATCTTGAAGCCCTCGCCCTTCTTACCCAGCATACGGTCCTTGGGAATGACGCAATCCTCGAAGATCAGGTCGCAGGTAGAACTGCCGCGAATACCCATCTTCTTCTCGTGCTTGCCCTGAGAGAAGCCCTTGTCGTCCTTCTCCACGATGAACGCGGAGATCTCCTTCATGCTGCGGCCGCGCTTGTCAACGGTCTTGCCGGTGACGGCGATGACCACGAAGGTGTCAGCTACGTTGCCGTTGGTGATGAAGCACTTGGAGCCGTTCAGAATGTAGTTCTCGCCGGACTCGTCCAGCACGGCGGTGGTCTGCTGGCCCTGGGCATCGGTGCCGGCGCCGGGCTCGGTCAGGCCGAAAGCGCCGATCTTCTTGCCGGAGCACAGGTCGGGCAGATACTTCATCTTCTGCTCCTCGGTGCCGTTCTCGAAGATGGGGGCGGCGCACAGGGAGGTGTGGGCGGAAACGATAACAGCAGTGGTACCGCAGACCTTGGCCAGCTCCTCGACGCACATGGCGTAGGAGAGCACATCAGCGCCAGCGCCGCCGTACTCCTTGGGGAAGTAAATGCCCATCATGCCCAGCTTGGCCATCTTCTCGACGGTCTCCATGGGGAAGCGCTCTTCCTCGTCGATCTCAGCGGCCAGGGGCTTGACCTCGTTCTCCGCGAAATCGCGGTACATCTTGCGAACGAGCAGCTGTTCCTTCGTCAGATGGAAATCCATACTTTTTTCTCCTTTTTCTGATTTTACTTGTTGTAGTTGAAGAAGCCTTCGCCGGACTTAATACCCAATTTGCCCGCACGAACCATCTTCCGGATCAGCACGTTTGCGCGATACTTGCTATCGTGAGTCTCGTTGAACAGCACGTCCATAATGTTCAGCACCACGTCCCAGCCGATGAGGTCGCCCAGATGCAGGGGGCCCATGGGATGGTTGCAGCCCAGCTGCATAGCAATATCGATATCTTCCGCGGAGGCAACGCCTTCCTGCAGAACGCAAACGCCCTCGTTGCAGTAGGGGATCAGGATCTTATTGACCACAAAGCCGGGGGCCTCGTTGACCACCACGGGGGTCTTGCCGATCTCCACAGACAGGTTCTTGATATAGTCCACCAGGTCGGCGGGGGTGTTGCCGCCGGCGATGACCTCCACCAGCTTCATGGCGGGCACGGGGTTGAAGAAGTGCATACCGATCAGGTGATGCTTCAGGCCCTGGCCCATCTCGGTGATGGACAGAGAGGAGGTGTTGGAGGCGAAGATGGTCTCGTCCTTGCAGATGGCGTCCAGCTTGCCCAGCAGTTCCTTCTTGACGGCCATGTTCTCGGCCACGCACTCGATGACCAGATCGGCATCGGCGGCAGCGTCAAACTCCTCGACCAGAACGCGGCTCATGATATCGTCCGCGGCTTCCTGGGTCATCTTGCCCTTGGCGACCTTCTTGTTCAGGGAGGCGGCCAGCTTGTCCTTATGACGCTGTGCGCTGGCGGTGCTGGAAGCATACATCAGGGCGGTGTGGCCCTTCGCTGCGAAAACCTGGGCAATGCCGCTGCCCATCGTACCGGCGCCGAATACTGCTACTTTCATGATAGTTCCTCCTACTTAAATTTTTACATGAATTGCTTAATTATCAGGCGGTGTGCCTGTCAATTAACTTACTTGTTCTGATAGGGCTCGTGCTTGCGCTTCTCCAGGAAGGCGGACATACCCTCGATCTGGTCGGCGGACTGGAAGCAGCTGCCGAAGAGCTTTTCCTCGATGACGATGGCCTTGTCCATGTCCACCTGAAGGCCCTCGTTGATGGCCTGCTTGCAGGCGCGGACGGCGATAGGCGCGTTCTTGGCGATGGTCTCGGCCAGCTTCTCGGCGGCGGGCAGCAGCTCGTCCAGGGGATAGACGGCGTTGACCAGGCCGATGCGGTAGGCCTCGTCAGCCTTGATATTCTTGGCGGTATAGATCAGCTGCTTGGCCATGCCGGGGCTGACCAGGCGGGCCAGACGCTGGGTGCCGCCGAAGCCGGGGGTGATGCCCAGGCCGGTCTCGGGCTGGCCGAAGACCGCGGTGTCGGCGCAGATACGGATATCGCAGGCCATGCTCAGCTCGCAGCCGCCGCCCAGGGCGAAGCCGTTGACCGCGGCGATGGTGGGGATGGGCAGCGTCTCGATGGCACGGAAAACGTTGTTGCCGTGCTTGCCGAAGGCCTCGCCGCCCTCTTTGGTCAGGGTGCTCATCTCGCCGATGTCGGCACCGGCCACGAAGGCCTTTTCACCGCTGCCGGTGATGACCAGAGCGCGGATATCCGCGTCCGCCTTTACGGCGGAAACCAGCTCGTCCAGGTCGGTCAGGACCTCGGAATTCAGCGCGTTCAGCGCCTTGGGACGGTTGATGGTCGCCACGGCGATGAGGCCCTTCTTTTCCAGCAGAATGTTGGTCATATCAAGTTCCTCCTTATGGTTCCTTTCCGTGGGCGCAGCGCCCGGAAACGGCACGGGGCCGGCAGGTGGGCATACGCCTCCTCATACATATCACATTATAGTGGCCCGTTAGAAATTTATCAAGTCCAACCCACCGGCTTTTTACTTTTTTAGCGGTTTCCACAAAAGTGGGCACCGGAATTTGCACACTTTTTCGGGCAGGAGCGCAGCAAACAGGGATATCAGGGAAAAACGTGCTTGTATCCCGGCGCAAGATGGGGTATGATGGGAGAAAATCGTAAAATGGCGAGGACATGAATATGCGGATGCGGAAGAAAAAAAATCTGGCGCCCCGGATGGAAGCCTGCGGCGCGTACCTGATCCGGGACCCGTTCGCCCTGCGGGGGCGCTGGCGGGAGCTGATGCCGGAGGCACGGGAGCTGCGGGTGGAGCTGGGCTGCGGCAAGGGCGGCTTCACCGTGGGGACCGCGGCGGCAGAGCCGGAGGTGCTGCTGATCGCCGTGGAGAAGGTGCCGGACGCCATGGTGGTGGCCATGGAGAAGGCACGGGACGCGGCGCTGCGGAACGTGTGGTTCGTAGACGGGGACGCGGCGCTGCTGCCGGATATGTTCGCCGACGGGGAGATCGACCGGCTGTACATCAACTTCTGCGACCCGTGGCCCAAGAGCAACCAGAAAAAACGGCGGCTGACCCACGGGAACTTTCTTAAAAAGTATCGGCAGGTGCTGGCCGAGGGAGGACAGATCCACTTCAAGACCGACAACGACAAGCTGTTTGAGTGGTCGCTGGAGGAAATACCGCAGTTCGGGTTCGCGCTGTCGGAGGTGACGCGGGATCTGCACGCGGACGGGCCGGTGGGCGTGATGACCGACTATGAGCGCAAGTTCTACGGCGAGGGCAAGAGCATCAACCGATGCGTGGCCACCATGGTGGAATGGACGGAGCCGGAGATAGAGGACGTCCCCTCCCCCGCTGAGTAAACAGAAAAGGCACCCCTGACGGGGTGCCTTTTTTATTTCGCGCGGCGCCGGGGTAAGACACCGCAGGAAATGCGGGTCAGTTTCCGCGCTTTTTAGCGGTCCAGGCCATGCCGGTAACGCTGAGAACAGCGGTCACGGCGTAGATACCCACGCCCGCGTCAAAGGTCTTGGGGCTGCCCTTGGTGCCGTCGGCCTTGGTGTCGGTGGTGGAGTTGTAGTAGTAGTACCGCGGCGCTCTTACAGTGAAAGTACCGTCCCCGTTGTCCACGGTCACCACGCCCTCTGCCATATAATTCGTCACATCCACAGTGAACGTACCGCCCACAATACCGGTCTTGGTGGGCACAGTCACACAACCGTTGGTGTTCACAGCCGTTGCAGCAGGCTTGCCGCTCCAGTAGTTGTTATCAAGATTCACGGAGCCACCAGTCTGAACCCCATTCGCCTTGAACAGCTGGCCGCCATCACGGCCGGTGGAATTGACTATAACGTTATTATTGACCTTAACGTTTGCATCGCTATTGACCGTGCCAAAGCGTATCGCACGGTCACCGCAGGTATCGATGTAATTCTCCTGAATGATCACATTTCCGCCCATGCCGTTGTCTGCATTGAGCTGGATAGCTCTTTTGCCGATGTTTTTGAAAGAGTTGTTTTTGATAGTAGCACCCTGAAGCCGCTGGATGTACAAGCCATCATTGGTTGCCCCGGTAAAGGCGCATCCGGTCACCTGCACATTCTGATACGGCGCGATCAATGATTTCAGCTCAATACCATTCTTCCCCTCGCCGCTGGGATTGAAGCTGCAATTCTTGACAATGATGCCATCATTGGCATAGTCGGTAAGCACATCCTTAGTCTCAGATACACTGAGTTTAGATACACTGAGTGACCCATCGATCGTCAGGCCGTCAAATGTGATATTCTGCAGAGAGAAGTCAAGCCAAGACCCGGAGTAGTTTGTGCGCACATATGGGCGCGAAAACTCGTTTCCATACTCATCCGTTTCGATGCTCAGCGCCTCGAACTGCACGTTCTTGCTGCTGAAGTACGCGCTCATTGCTGTCTTTTCGGTGTCATTCGCCCAACGCGCAACCGCTTCAAACCCCGCAAATGTCGCACCCGCTTCAGCCGTGAACGTAACGTTCTTGACCGTGCGGACAAAGAACTGCGCACGGGTAGTCAGTTCAGTAAAAGCGCTGACTTTATCTCCAACAGTCCATGTCACGATGGGGTTAAAGGTACTACCGGAACCCTTTTTCTCTACATGCACCACGCCTTTATAGTAATCGACACCGCTGTCAAGGCAAGTATCGTCCGCTATTACCCGCGCAAGATAGAGTTTTTCATACGCACCCTGTGCAAAGTGTATCGTCTTGCCGTCGATACTTCCATACTTGCCGTCCAGCACATCCTGTGCATTTGCCGCCGTGACATTGACCACGGTCCCTCTCATGTCTGGTCCTTCATTCCCCGCCCACGCCATCGTGGTAACGCCCAGCGCCATGACCAGGGCCAGAATGGTTGCCAATGCTTTTTTCATTGTTCATTCCCCTTATGGTAGTAGATTTCCGCAGGTGCGCTCGTTTTAATGGTTATTAAAACGCAAATGCAGAGGTACCTCTGCGGATAGTCAGATTATAGCACAGCTGCACCGTTTGTCCAGCCTTTTTATGGAAATTTTACACATTTTTTCTGTTACCGGGAATAAAAACAGGAAAATTTGGCAGAAAATGGAAGTTGGGGCGGAGAAAATGCCGCCTGCGGCGGGGGCGAGGGCGCTTTTTGACGCTGCGGGGCATCGGGGACGCCGCCCCCCCTACAGGGGAAGGCTAACGGGGGCGTGTCATCCTACACTGCAAGCCCCGCAAGGGGAAGGCTTGTGGTTACTTTTTTCTATAAACCTATTGACATTGTAGGGTTTATGTGCTACCATGCACTTACCTACAAAAAAGATATGTTAAAGGAGTGATCCTATGCAGGTCTATGCAGATAATGCGGCCACCACGCGGATGAGCGACAAGGCCGTGGCGGCTATGACGCCCTATTTCCAGCAGTTTTACGGAAATCCCTCCAGCCTGCACACCGTGGGCCAGCAGGCCGCGGAGGCGCTGGCGGACGCACGGCGGCGGGTAGCGGACTGTCTCGGGTGCAGCTTTAAGGAGATCACGTTCACCTCCGGCGGCAGCGAGGCCGACAACCAGGCCATCGTCTCCGCCGCCCGCATCGGTGAGCGCAAGGGCAAGAAGCACATCATCTCCACCGCCTTCGAGCACCACGCGGTGCTGCACACACTGAAGAAGCTGGAAAAAGAGGGCTTTGAGGTGACGCTGCTGGACGTGGGTCCCACAGGCACCATCACCCCCCAGCAGGTGGCGGAGGCCATCCGGGAGGACACCTGTCTGGTGACCATCATGTACGCCAACAACGAGATCGGCTCTATCCTGCCCATCCCGGAGATCGGCAAGGTGTGCCACAAGAAGGGCGTGCTGTTCCACACCGACGCGGTGCAGGCGGCGGGCCACCTGCACATCAACGTGAAGGAGCAGAACATCGACATGCTGTCCCTGTCCGGCCACAAGTTCCACGGCCCCAAGGGCGTGGGCGTGCTGTATGCCCGGCAGGGCATCCCCCTGACCAATATCATCGAGGGCGGCGCGCAGGAACGCGGCAAGCGGGCCGGCACGGAGAATATCCCCGGCATCATGGGTCTGGCGGCGGCGCTGGAGGAGTCCTGCGGGCACATCGACGAGGACACCGCCCGACTGACGAAGCTGCGGGACAAGCTGATCGCGGGACTGAGTAAGATCCCCCACAGCGCGCTGAACGGCGACCCGGTGCACCGGCTGCCCACCAACGTGAACTTCTGCTTCGAGGGCATCGAGGGCGAGAGCCTTCTGCTGCTGCTGGATCAGGCGGGCATCTGCGCCAGTTCGGGCAGCGCCTGCACCAGCGGGTCCCTGGACCCCAGCCATGTGCTGCTGGCCATCGGGCGGCCCCACGAGGTGGCCCACGGGTCCCTGCGGCTGAGCCTGTGCCACGACACCACGGAGGCGCAGGTGGACTATATTCTGGAGAAGGTACCCGGCATCGTGGCGTACCTGCGGGATATGTCCCCCATGTGGAAGGACCTGGAGTCCGGCAAGCGGACATTCATTCTGTAATGTAAAGGAGCGTTGATTATGGCTTTGTATACCGATACCGTGATGGACCACTTCCTGCACCCCCGGAACGTGGGCGAGATCGCCGACGCCGACGGCGTGGGCGAGGTGGGCAACGCCAAGTGCGGCGACATCATGAAGATGTACCTGAAGATCAAGGATGACAAGATCGAGGACGTGAAGTTTGAGACGTTCGGCTGCGGCAGCGCCATCGCCTCCAGCTCCATGGCCACCGAGATGATCAAGGGCAAGCGCATCGAGGACGCGCTTGCGCTGACCAACAAGGAGGTCGTGGACGCGCTGGGCGGTCTGCCTGCCCACAAGCTGCACTGCTCCGTGCTGGCGGAGGAAGCCGTGAAGTCCGCGGTAAAGGACTACTACGACAAGAACGGCATCGCCTACGACAAGAGTAAGTTCCCCGCCTGCGAGGACTGCGAGAGCTGCCGCATGGTGTGAAAGACGGAAAAGAACCGCCCGAGGGCGGTTCTTTTTTTGTTCAAAACACGCCGTAGCCCTGACCCTGGGTGATGATGTAGGACCAAAGGACCGGGCCGACGGCACCGGTGGGACTGTACCCCAGGCGGCTTTGCAGGGTGCGGACCGCGGCGGCGGTGGCGGGGCCGAAGATGCCGTCCGCGGTCACGGAGGGCAGGGCGCTGTCCCGCTGCGCCAGCCGGTTCAGCTGGGTCTGAAGCAGCGTCACCTCCGCGCCAGTGTCGCCTTCCACCAGAAAACGGCCGGGGTATATCTGCCGGGCGAAGGTCTGGTACTCCGGCGGCAGCTGGTAGAGCGTCTGCTCATAGACGTTCCGGATGGCGTTCCATGTGTTCCGCCCCACCACGCCGTCCACCGTCAGGCCATAGGTGCTCTGGAAGGCCAGCACCGCGTCCCGCAGCTCGTCGTCGAACACGTCGGAGATGCGGATGGGCGGCAGCTCCGGCAGGAAGAAGCCCAGAAACGCCAGATAGAACCGGATGGTCTGGACGCCGATGCCGGTGTCGCCCAGGCGGAGGACCTTGGGGAACTGCCGCTGGGCCTCGGAGATGGTCAGGCCCTCGCTGGTGACCTCGGAGAGGCTCTTGACGCCGTTGTAGATGGACTTGATACGGTACCAGGTGGACTTGCCCACGATGCCGTCCTGGGTCAAATTGAAAATGCGCTGGAAGGCGCGGACGGCGGCGGCGGTGTCCGCGCCGAAGACGCCGTCGGTCTCTCCGACGGCGGGGAGAGCCGGGTAGTTCTTGCGGATGCGGTTCAGCTCCCGCTGGATGGTGCGGACGTCCTCGCCCACGCTGCCCACGGTCAGCGGCCGGCCGGGATAGGAGGGCGTGCTGTCCCCCACCGGGGCGTTGTACACCAGGTCGATGTCCTGCCCGTAGTAGTACTGCAATATCTCGTAGGGCGTGCGTCCCTGCTGCGCCAGCTCCTGGCTGCCCCACTGAGACAGCCCCCGGCACTGGGTGCGGATACCGTCGCAGAACTGGGCGTACAGCGGCTCCACATTGCCGCGGCGGACGATGTAGTTGTTGAAAATGTCGTCCACGATGGCGTTGATGTTCTCGAACGTCTCCTTATCCGGGGAGAAGGCCTGGTCGTACTGGGTGTTGTTGGTGATGTCGAAGTCATAGCCCCGGCTGCGGTAGAACTCGGTGTAGACCCGGTTCAGCGCCACGGAGATCTGCGCCAGCACGTTGGCGCGGATGGCGCTCTCGTTCCACGTGGGGTATATCTCGCTGGCGGCCACGCCCTTGATATAGCGGGGAAAGGTGACGGTGACGTTCTCCGCCGGGGCGTCCGGCGCGCCCAGATGGACGGTGATGTACTCCGGAATAACGGGATAGGGCACGGCTCAGCCCTCCTCTCGCTGCGGCGGCAGCGTCACCGCCAGCACGGACTCGATGCAGGGAAACACCAGCACCTGCTGGTGCTCCGGACAGTGGTAGTCCGGGTGGCTCACCGCCACGGTATAGGCCGTTCCGCTGATGCCCGCCGTGTCCGACGACAGTCCCAGCGACGCGGGCAGCGCCGGCAGCAGTATCCTGTCGGCAATGCCGGAGCTGTCGGTCACGCCGGAGTAGAACGTCTCCCGCACCGCGCCGAAGTCGCGGTATACCTCCACGGACGCGCCGGGGATGGGGAATATGCCCTGGGCGGCGGATACCTGCACCCGCAGGCTGCCCTGCTCCGGGTGGGCATTACGGAACCAGGTGATGGGTTCGATCTGTGCCATGGTCGTTCCTCCCTTTTGCTTTTGGGAGAGTATATGCATCAGCAGAAAAGAAATATCCCCCGGCGGCAGCCGGGGGATATTTGTTGTTTCAGAAGGCCCAGTTGCCATGGCGGAACACGGGGACCACATCGCCGTTTTCGCAGACGGCGTCGATGTCCATATCCTCGGAGCCGATCATAAAGTCCTCGTGGATCATGGAGTCATTGACGCCCAGGGCGCGGCACTCGGCCAAGGTCTTGTGCTCAAAGTCGTTAATGGTGTCGGCAAAGCCCATGCCCAGGGCCAGATGGCAGGCGGCGTTTTCGTCGAACAGCGTGTTGTAGAACAGCAGTCCGGACTGGCGGATGGGACTGTCGTAGGGCACCAGGGCGCACTCGCCCAGATAGGCGCTGCCCTCGTCCATAGTGATAAGCTTGGTCAGCAGGTCGTTGTTCTGCTCGGCGTGCCACTCCACAGCCTTGCCCGCGTGGAAGCGAATCCAGAACTTGTCGATGAGCTGCCCCTGATAGCTCAGTGGCTTGGTGGCGTAGACGATACCCTCGGCCTCGCCCCGCTTGGGGGAGATGAAGCACTCCTCGGAGGGGATATTGGGGTTGAAGACAATGCCCTGCAGGCTGCGCTCGCTGCCGCCGCAGAAATGGGCCTCGGGGATCATACCCACGGTGAAGTCGGTGCCGGTGGCGCTCCTGTAGCGCAGCTGGCGGATGTGCAGGCTGTTCAGGTAGTCGCGGCGGTCGTGGATGTCCTTGTTGTGGGCCGCCCAGTTGGCCTGGGGATCGCCCTCCAGCGCGCGGGAGGTAGAGAGGATGGCCTCCCACAGCTTTTCCACCGCCTGAGACTTACGCAGACCGGGAAACAGCTTTTTTGCCCAGGCCTCACCGGGGACAGCGGCAATACACCACTGGTACTTGTTCTCGATCTGGTCGCGGTAGGGCTTGATGACGGGGAATTTGGCCTGCTGGCTCTTGGCCAGCTTCTCCTGGTCGATGCCCTTTAGGCCGTCCGGGTCCTCGGAGAGCAGATAGATGCGGCAGGGGATGGTGTCCACATAGTGCTGCCAGCGGGCCAGCTCGTAATCCTCCACTCTGGAGAGCGTGGTCAGGCTGCGGTGACGGACGTGGAGCTTCTGCAAAGGCTGGTAGTTCCAGTCCACCACGACCTTTTTGGCCTTGCATTTATAGCACTCGTCCACCAGCATGGCCACAAACTCCGGCTGGTCCAGGTCGGCGGCGATGAACACCTCCTGCCCCTTCTGGATATTGATGCCGGTGCGGGCGATGAGACGGGCGTAGGAACGGAGAACAGACTTTTTCATAGGGAATGCCTCCTTATCGGCAAAATTTCTGTTATGGGTATTGTACCACCGCGGGTGGGATTTGAAAAGCGGCAGGGCGGGACGTTCAAAAATTATTTTCATTTCTTTAATGTTCCTCTAATAAACCGGACGTAAGATAAGGCTATCCTAAGGAAGCACACAACACATCAACACAAGGCCATCTACATAATATACAATACGGTTTCAGGAGGTAAAGAACATGAAACGTTTTCACATCATCAAGAAGGCTTCCCCCGTCAACTACGCGCTGGAGAGCAGCCGCACCCTGGACAACGGCGTGGTGCTGAAGCTGATCCACTGCGGCGAGACGCTGACCGTGTCCGCCAGCTACGAAAAGCATCTGGAGAGCTTCGCCGACCTGCGCTCCGTGGAGGAGGCGGCGTATATCGAGGACTATCTGACCCGGAAGTACAGCGGTGTGGACGCCGCCGACCTGCCCATGCTGACGGCGTAAGGGTTGTCAGGGAAAACACTTTCTGGTATACTGGGTGTGAGCGAGAGGTCCCGCCCGCCGATGGGCGGGCGGGGCATTTTTTCTGCTGCCGGACGGTGGCTTGCGGAGGAGGGCACGGCGTATGCGTATTCTTATCGCGGAGGACCAGCCGGAGCTGCGGCGGATGCTGGTGAAGAACCTAACGGCGGCGGGCTATACCGTGGACGGCGTACCGGACGGCGCGGAGGCGCTGGCGTATCTGGACGCGGCAGCCTACGACGCAGCGGTGCTGGACATCATGATGCCGAAAGTGGACGGGCTGACGGTGCTGCGGACGCTGCGCGCCCGGGGCAGCGCCCTGCCGGTGCTGCTGCTGACAGCCCGGGACGCCGTGGCCGACCGGGTAGACGGGCTGGACGCGGGCGCGGATGACTACCTCATCAAGCCCTTTGCCCTGGACGAGCTGCTGGCGCGGCTGCGGGTACTGACCCGGAAAAAAGGCAGCGGCAGTACCAATGTGTACACCCTGGCCGATCTGACGGTGGATACCGCCGCCCGGACGGCGAAGCGGGGCGGCCGGACGCTGGAGCTGTCCGCCAGGGAATATGCGCTGCTGGAATACCTGATCCGCAGCAAGGGCGTGGTGCTGTCCCGGCAGCAGATCGAGGACAACCTGTGGAGCCTGGACTACGCCGGGGGCACCAATGTGGTGGACGTATACATCAGCTATCTGCGGAAGAAGCTGGAACTGCCCGGGGAGCGCAAGCTGCTGCACACGGTGCGGGGCATGGGCTGGGTGCTGAAGGAGGACGCATGAGGAACATATCCATCAAATGGCGGATGACCCTGTGGTTCTCCCTGCTGATGATCGCCATCACGGCGCTGATGCTGGTGTTCGTGATGCTGATGAACCGCAACACCGTAACGCGGCCGCCGGAGGCGGAGCTGCTGTACATGGTGGGCCGGAACGCCGATGATGTGGAATTCGACCACGGAGACTGGGATTTCAGCGACGTGGAGCAGTACGCCCACGGGGTGTACACGGAGATCTTCGACGAGGACGGACAGCGGCTGTTCGGCACGGCGCCGGCGGAGGTATCGGACGGCGCGCCGAAGGAGAAAAACGCGCTGCACACCGTCGTCGGCAGCAGCGGCGGGACGTATCTGGTGTACGACTGCTGGCTGGAGATCGGCGGCAGTGGCCTGTGGGTACGGGGCACCATCGACAGCGCGGCCCGGGGCAGCGTGATGGAGGTCATCGTGCCGCTGGCGTGGTCGGTGCTGCCGGCGCTGGTGGTGCTGAGCGTGGGCGGCGGCTGGCTCATCTCCAGCAGCTCCTTCAAGCCTATGGAGAAGGTCATCGCGGCGGCGGAGAGCATCTCCGGCGGCGAGGACCTGTCGCGGCGCATCGGCCTGCCCAGAGGCAGGAGTGAGATCAACCGGCTGGCGGGGACCTTTGACGATATGTTTGACCGGCTGGAGCGCTCCTTTAAGGCGGAGGCGCAGTTTACCTCGGACGCCAGCCACGAGCTGCGGACGCCGGTGACGGTGATCCTGGCAGAATGTGAGACGCTGGAGCGTACAGCGGAGACCACAGAGGACTACGTCGAGGGCATGACGGTCATTCATCGGCAGGCGGAGCAAATGTCCCGGCTCATCGGGCAGCTGCTGCATATCACGCGGCTGGAACAGGGCACCCAGAAGACCTGCATGGAGCGCGGCGACCTGGCAGCGCTGGCGGAGGCGGTATGCGAGCAGCAGAAAATGATCGCGCCGGAGGGCGTGGTCCTGACCTGCGACGCGCCGGAGAACGTGGAGGCACGGATGGACGTGATACTGATGACCCGGCTGCTGAACAATCTCATTTCCAACGCCTTCCGGTACGGCAGCGACGGCGGACACGTCCGTGTAACCGTCCGCCGGGAAGCGGAGCAGGCGGTACTGACTGTCCGGGATGACGGCCAGGGCATCCCGCCGGACCAGCAGGAAAAGATATGGCAGCGGTTCTATCAGGTGGACACGGCCCGCAGCGGCGGCGAGGGCACCGGGCTGGGGCTGTACATGGTACGCCAGATCGCACGGCTCCACGGCGGTACGGCGGAGGTGGAGAGCGTGCCCGGGCAGGGCAGCACATTCACCATGCGGATCCCGGCGGAATGACGTATATTTTCCCCGCCTGCGGGCGGGGAAAATTTTTTCATATCCCCTATTGACTCTGCCATGGTGGGAGGGTATAGGATAGGTACGAGCTCAAGGAAAGACGATGGAGGTGCCCCCATGCTGAAGATCGGAGATTTTTCAAAGCTGTCCCCCCGGCCGCGCATTTGCGCTCCCCTCACGCCCCCCGCCTGACGGTGGGGGGTTCTTTATGATTTGCTTAACCGGGTTGACTTTCACGGGACAGGTGGGCATAATAGGGCATACTATACTGATGGGAGGTGCGGTCATGGCGGACATTTTCATACGGGCGCTGCCCAAGTACGCGCCGGACCTGATCGTGCTGCTGGGGCTGTATCTCCTGCTGCTGGGCCGGTGGAAAAAGCAAAGGCGACGGCGGGTGCTGGTGTACACGGTGTTCAGCGTGTATATGCTGGGCGTGCTGTGGGTGACGGTGCTGCCGGTGCTCTCCATGCTGGGAATACACCATGCCTACGCGCCCATGAACCTGGAGCCGTTCCGGGATCTGCGGCTGGGGTACGGCAACGCAGAGCGGCAGGTCTTTCTAAACGTGCTGATGACGGTGCCCTTCGGCATTCTGTGGCCGGTGGTGCGCCGGGGAAAAGCGGGGGTGTTCCGTACGGTGGGGGCGGCATTCCTGCTGAGCCTGTGCATCGAGCTGGTCCAGCCTCTGCTGCCCACAGCACGGATGTCGGACATCACCGACCTGATCTGCAACACCGCCGGCGGGCTGATCGGCTACGGGCTGTACCGGCCGTGGAAAAAGGCCTTGGGCTGCTGGATGTAAAAAACGACCGCCGAGGCGGTCGTTTTTGCTTATTGCAGGGCTTCGCGGAGGCAGCGGACCTTTTGGGCCAGCTGGGCGAAGGCGGCGGGGGTAAGGGACTGGGCGCCGTCGGACAGGGCGGTGGCGGGGCGGTCATGGACCTCCACCAACAGTCCGTCGGCCCCGGCGGCCACGGCGGCCAGCGCCAGCGGCTCCACC